>Ga0207952_1000208_pt1 | contig 59850 bp, 60 predicted proteins | sample SubbioR12Aug_8Ca_FD_184831 | JGI IMG/M metagenome (GOLD analysis project Ga0207952, IMG submission 184831) | Serpentinite rock and fluid subsurface biosphere microbial communities from McLaughlin Reserve, California, USA - CR12Aug_8Ca (SPAdes) | ecosystem: Environmental > Terrestrial > Deep...
GGGTGGAGGGGCACGTGCGAGTTCTCCCAACGCGGATGGCCAGCACCCTCAGGAAAACCCGCACGTGCCCCTCCACCATGCTTCGCATGGTCCCCCTCCCCGTGCCGGGGAGGAACGCCCGGTGCTGGCCATGACGCCGCGCGGCAAGCCGCTCAGCCAGGCGCGCGTGCGCGAGCTAGCCGAGGGACCAGGCGTCATCATCCTGTGCGGCCGCTTTGAAGGCTTTGACGAGCGGATTTTCGCCGGGCGCGATGTCGAAGAGGTCTCGGTCGGCGACATTGTCCTGTCGGGCGGAGAGCCTGCGGCGATCATGCTTTTGGACGCTTGCATTCGGCTGCTTCCCGGCGTAATGGGCGCGGCTTCGAGTGGGGCCGAGGAGTCGTTTGAGAACGGCTTGTTGGAATATCCCCACTATACCCGGCCCCAGCAATGGGAAGGGCGCACGATCCCTGAAGTGCTGCGATCGGGGGATCATGCGAAGATCGCAGGCTGGCGCAAGGCTCAGTCTGAGGTCGATACACGGTTACGCAGGCCGGATCTTTGGGAGCGTCATGAGGACGCTCGGGTCCTGTCTGCCTCTGGCGCGCGGCGTGAAAAGAAGGACTGAGGACCAGTGAACCTGATCCAGCAGATCGAGGCCGAGGAAATTGCCAAGGCCGCCAAGGACATTCCCACCTTTCGTCCCGGTGACACCGTGCGCGTTGGCGTGAAGGTTATCGAAGGCGAACGCAGCCGTGTGCAGGCCTATGAAGGCGTCTGCATCGCGCGTGCGAACAAGGGCATCGCCAGCAACTTCACTGTCCGCAAGATGAGCTTCGGCGAAGGCGTGGAACGCGTGTTCCCGCTCTACTCGCCCAACATCGACAGCATCACCGTGGTCCGCAAGGGCGTGGTGCGTCGGGCCAAGCTCTATTACCTGCGCGGCCGCACCGGCAAGCGCGCGCGCATCGCCGAACGCCGCGATCCGCGTCCGGGCGAGTGAGCCTGGTCGTCTGGCGGGCGAAAACGTACTAGCGCTGCGGCGCGAAAGCGACTTAGGAAAGGCGTCCCGGGCAACCGGGGCGCCTTTTCGTTTTTGGGAGCAGGATTGTCGTTCTGAACCCAAAACCGTTCGCCCCGAGCGAAGTCGAGGGGCCGCGTGCGCAGTGACCCCTCGACTTCGCTCGGGGCGAACGGGATTAGACTGTTGGGAAGAATGACATCATCATGCGCTTTGCCGCCGTCCTGCTTGCCGCCACTGTCCTTGCCGCTGCGCCGGCTCATGCCGAGGAGGCCCCACCGGTGAGCGCACCAGTGGCGGCCCAGCCGCTCCCCATCGAACGCGTCTTTGCCAGTCCGGGCCTGAACGGCGCGGTGCCGCGCGGGGTCAGGCTTTCGCCCGACGGGCGCTGGCTGACCGTGCTGAAGAACCGCGCCGAGGACCGCGAGCGCTATGACCTGACCGGACGCTTTCGCTGGCGGCTGTGACGCGCTAGGGGCTTTGCCTCACACGAAGCGAAGGACGATGCGGTGATTCAGGGATTGGGACCAAGCGGATCGCCGCAACTGGTCGAGGAACTTCGCGGCAAGCTGGCGCGCGATCCGTCCGACCGGATCGCCCGGCACAACCTGGCGGTCGAACTGCGCAAATGCGGTCATTCTGTTGAGGCCCTGGCCGAAATCGAACGGGCCTGGAACGACGGGCTGCACAAGGCCGAAACCGCGACGATGTTTGGCCACTTGCTGGCCGATGTGGGGCAGTTCGACGCGGCAGTAACCGCCTACCGCGAAGCCGTGCGGATCAAGCCCGAGCTGGTCGAGGCCCATGCTGCGCTGGCCAGCCTGCTGCCGCAGCTGGGGCTGGGCGATCAGGCGATGCGCAGTTTGCAGGACGCGCTGCTTCGCGCGCCTGAGCACGGCATCCTGTGGGTCGAAGCAATGGCGCTCGCCAAGGGTCACGGCGCGCACGAGCAGCTGCTCGAATGGGCCGAGCTGGCCGAAGCGCGGTTTGGGTCCGACACGATGATCACCGCTTTTGCGGCCAATGCGCTGTCGGCGCTGGGCCGCGATCAGGAGGCACTGGCGCGAATGGATGCAGGCCTGGCCGTGCAGCACGATTACACCTCGGGCCACGTGATCCGCGCGCATTGCCTGCTCAAGCTGGGCGATCCCGCCGCTGCTGCTGCCGCGGCTGAGGAAGCAACCCGGCTCAACCCGCGTGACCAGTCGGGCTGGTCGCTGCTCAGCGTCGCCTGGCGGCTGCTGGGGGACGAGCGCGAGCATTGGCTGTGCGACTATGACAACCTGGTCATGCCGATCGAGATCGGGCTGGATGAGGACATGCGCGGCGTGCTCGAAGCGCGCCACGATGTTGCCGCCCACCCCGCCGACCAGTCGCTGCGCGGCGGAACGCAAACCCGGGGGAACCTGTTCGAAGCCAAGGATCCGGTGATTTACGGCCTGGCCCTGGCGGTGCGTGACACGATCGAGAACCGGATCGCGCGGCTGCGGCCCGATCCCACCCATCCGTTCCTCTCGCGGATCACCGGTCGGGTCTGTTTCCCGACCTCGTGGTCGGTGCGCCTTGCCAGCCAGGGCTTCCACGTCAGCCACATCCACCCCGCCGGGTGGCTAAGCAGCGCCTATTACGTCAGCTTGCCCGATGAAGTGCAGGCGGGCGCAGGGCAGGGGCAACTGGCCTTTGGCGTGCCAGATGCCGCGCTGGGGCTCGATCTGGCTCCGCGCCGGGTGGTTCAGCCCCAGGAGGGCCAGCTGGTGCTGTTCCCCTCCTATCTGTGGCACGGAACCACTCCCTTCGAGAGCGAAAGCCCGCGCATCACGGTCGCCTTCGATGCACTGCCGGTGGACAATACCGCGACGCTGCACTAGCCGCAGCTGAACAACACTGAATGCTATTGATCCAAACCCGACTTTGCTGAGCTTGTCGAAGCACTGTCTTGTCCTTCGTGCAGCGCGCGCGACCGCCCGAAGAAAGGGCAGTCCTTCGACAAGCTCAGGATAGACGGATTTTGGGGTTAGGTGTTTTTAGCAAACCAACCGTCGCGGCTGGCGGCGGCTAAAGGAGCAGGCAATGGGTTATCGGGTCGTCGTCGTAGGGGCCACCGGCAATGTCGGGCGCGAGATGCTCAACGTGCTGGCCGAGCGCGAGTTTCCGATTGAGGAACTGGCCGCGGTTGCCAGCTCGCGCTCGACCGGGGACGAGATCGAGTTCGGCGAGACCGGCAAGATGCTCAAGGTCAAGAATATCGAGCATTTCGATTTCACTGGCTGGGACATTGCCCTGTTCGCTGCCGGATCGGACGTGTCGAAAGTCTATGCCCCCAAGGCCGCCGGGCAGGGCTGCGTGGTGATCGACAATAGCTCGCTGTTCCGCATGGATCCGGACGTGCCGCTGGTCGTGCCCGAAGTGAACCCCGATGCGATCGACGGCTACAAGACCAAGATGATCATCGCCAACCCCAATTGCTCGACCGCGCAGATGGTGGTTGCGCTCAAGCCCTTGCACGATGCCGCCACGATTCTGCGCGTTGTGGTCGCCACCTACCAGTCGGTCTCGGGCGCGGGCAAGCAGGGCATGGACGAGCTGTTCGAGCAGAGCCGCAACATCTTCGTCGGCCAGGCCAACGAGCCGGTGAAGTTCACCAAGCAGATCGCCTTCAACGTGATCCCCCATATCGACAGCTTCCTCGACGATGGCTCGACCAAGGAAGAATGGAAGATGGTGGTCGAAACCAAGAAGATCATGGGGTCCAAGATCAAGGTCAGCGCAACTTGCGTGCGGGTGCCGGTCTTCGTCGGCCACTCCGAAGCGATCAACCTGGAGTTCGAGGACGAGATCAGCGCCGAACAGGCCCAGCGCCTGCTGCGCGATGCGCCCGGCGTGATGCTGGTCGATAAGCGCGAGGACGGCGGCTATATCACCCCGGTCGAATGCGTCGGCGACGGCGCCACATACGTCAGCCGCGTGCGCGAGGATCCGACCGTGGACAACGGCCTGTCGCTGTGGTGCGTATCCGATAATTTGCGCAAGGGCGCGGCGCTGAATGCGGTGCAGATTGCGGAGCTGCTGGGGCGGCGGCATTTGAAGAAGGGGTGATCTTGGCGCTCTCCAGAGCCCAGACCCGGATGGTGGCGGCGATTGCCGTGGCGATCCCGCTGAGTGTGATCGGCGCGCTCTATCCCTCGAACACCTGGCTTCAGGTCGGCCCGGTCGCCTTGCTGTTGCCCGCAGCCTGGTGGGCCTTGCAGCGCTATCCGATCTCGGACGCGGCGGCGGGTTGCCTCACCGCATTCGTGCTGCTGCACCTGTTCGCCGCGCGCTGGTCGTACAGCTTTGTGCCCTATGACCAGTGGCTTCCCGGGCTGGGGAGCGGACTTGGCTTCACCCGCAACATGTTCGACCGGCTGGTCCACTTTCTGTTCGGCGTGCTGGCGGTGCTGCCCTTTGCCGAGATCGCCATGCGCTATGGCGGGCTGCCCCGCCGCGCGGCGTTGATCGGGGCGGCACTGTTCGTGCTCGCAGTCGGCGGGCTCTACGAAGTGTTCGAATGGACGCTCACCCTGACGCTCGCGCCCGCTGATGCCGGAGCCTACAACGGCTAGCAGGGCGACATGTTTGACAGCCAGAAGGACATGGCCTTGGCGGTGCTGGGCATGCTACTGGCGCTGCCGTTTGTGCGACGACGCCTCTGACGCTTCCCGAACACCGCGCGCGGCGCTAGGCTGCTGCCATGACCCAGACCATGACCGGCGGCTGCCAGTGCGGCCGTATCCGCTATAGCGCCCTGATCGAGAGCGATGAGGCCTATTGGTGCCATTGCCGGATGTGCCAGAAGGCCACCGGCGGGATCGCTGCGGCCTTCGTGCAAGTGGAGCCGGGCAAGGTCACCTGGCTGGCCGAGCCGGACTGGTACCAAAGCTCGCCGGTTGCGCGGCGGCCGTTCTGTTCGACTTGCGGCACGCCGTTGGGCTTTGCCTGGGTCGATGGCGCTGGCGATATGGACCTGACCGTCGGCAGCTTCGACGATCCTGCGCATTTCCGTCCGGCGGCCCATGCCGGGTGCGAATCGATCCACGAGGCCTGGCTCGATACCCGTGAGCTACCGCGCCACTACACCGCCAGCACCAAAAGCGTGGCCGAACGCTGGCAGGCCGCCGGGCTGGAGGTGCCGGAGTGAGCGGCGAATTCTACCCCGGCTTCGATGGCACCCGTCTGGCGCTGCACCGCATGGGCAGCGGGCGGCCAGTGGTGATGCTCCACGGACTGTTCTCCAATGCCGAGATGAACTGGGTCAAATGGGGCCATGCCCAGCTGTTCGCCGATGCCGGGTTCGAATGCCTGATGCCCGATCTGCGTGCGCATGGGCAAAGCGATGCCCCGCACGATCCGGCGGCTTACCCGGACGATGTGCTGGCCAAGGATCTGGCCGCCTTGGTCGCGTACCTTGGCCTGACCGACTACGACCTGTGCGGCTTTTCACTCGGCGCACGCACTTCGGTACGCGGGGTGATCGCCGGGCTGACACCGCGCAAGCTGGTGCTGGGCGGGATGGGGCTGGAAGGCCTGGCCGGCTGGACCGGGCGGGGCGCTTTCTTCATCGATGCGATCGACCGGTTCGATGCGGTCAAGCACGGCGATCCGGCCTTCCCCGCAGTGTCGTTCATGAAGACCATGCAAGTGGACCGCGTGGCCGCGCGGCTGTTGCTGCAAACTTTCGCCGATACCCCGCCCGAGGCTTTGGCTGCGATCACCATGCCCACGCTGATCGTCAACGGTGATCAGGACCGTGACAACGGCGATCCGGCCGCTCTGACCGCACGGCTGCCCAATGCGGTGCAGGCAGTCGTTCCCGGCACACATATGAGCTGCGTGACCAAGCCCGACCTGGGCCTGGCGATCCGGGACTTCCTGCTGCTTTAGATCCTCTCCATTTTTCGCGAAGGCGACAAATGGGGAGGTGGCATTTGCTGAAGGCAAATGTCGGAGGGGCCTCGCACGTTGCGCCAAAGCCCCTCCGTCAGCCGCTTTCAGCGTCTGCCACCTCCCCAGATGTGCTTCGCAAATCTGGAGAGGACCTTTCTACCTAAACGGCGGCTCGTTAAACGCCCGCAGCTTGCGTGAATGCAACCGCGCCCCCTGCGCACGCAGCAGATCGACCGTGGTGGTGCCGATCAGCAAGTGCGAGGCGATGGTCTCTTCGTAGAAGCGATTGGCCTGCCCCGGCAGCTTGAGCTCGCCGTGGAGCGGCTTGTCCGAGACGCAGAGCAGCGTCCCATAAGGCACCCGGAAGCGGTACCCCTGCGCGGCGATGGTCGCGCTTTCCATGTCGATCCCGATTGCCCGGGCGAGCGAGAGCCGCTGTGCCGACTGGGTAAAGCGCAGCTCCCAGTTGCGGTCATCGGTGGTGGCGACCGTGCCGGTGCGCATCCGCTTTTTCAGGTTCGATCCCATATCGCCGCTGACCATCTCGGCGGCCTGGGCCAGCGCGATCTGCACTTCGGCGATGGCCGGGATCGGAATTTCGGGCGGCAAGACGCTGTCGAGCACGTTGTCGTCGCGCAGGTACGCGTGGGCCAGCACGAAATCACCGATCCGCTGAGTATCGCGCAGACCCCCGCAGTGGCCGATCATCAGCCAGGCTTCGGGCCGCAGCACCGCCAGGTGATCGCAGATCGTCTTGGCGTTCGACGGGCCAACCCCGATATTGACCAGGGTGATCCCCGACTGGTCATCGCGGCACAAGTGATAGGCCGGCATCTGGTGCCGCCGCCAGGCGGTGTCGGACATCAATTCGCGGGCGTTGTCGCAGCGTTCCTCGACCATCAGCCCGCCTGCGCCGGACAGGTGGGTATAGCCATCCTTGCCCAGCTGCTGCGCCGCCCAGTCAACGAATTCATCGACATAGCGGTGATAGTTGGTGAACAGCACGAAGCGCTGGAAGTGCTCGATCTGGGTGCCGGTATAGTGCGCCAGGCGGGCCAGGCTGAAATCGGTGCGCAGGCCATCGAACAGCGCCAGCGGGATCAGCTCGTCAGGATCGTCGATATGAATCCCGTCGGCCAATTCGTCGCCGATCGCGGCCAGTTCGGTCGAGGGAAAATGCCGGGCCAGGTCCTGCGGGCTGATCGTGCCCAAAGTGGCGCTGGCGTCGATCACGTAAGGAAAGGGGATTTCCTGTTGCGAGCGGCCAACCTCGACGTCGATTTCATAGTCGTCGGCCAGCAGGCCGAGCTGCTCGGTCAGGTATCCGGCGAACAGTGCCGGGCGGGTGACCGTGGTGGCGAAAGTGCCCGAATGAGCCAGCCGGCCAAAGGCGCGGGCGAGGTCTGGGCGGGTCTCGACCCCTTCGTAGTGGATCCGAAGCTCAGGATAGCACCAGGCGTTCTCACTGCGCCGTCCAGGGGGTGGAAGGGTGCCGTTTTGCGCGAAGGCGGCGATGTCACTGCGCAGGGTTGAAACGGCAGTCTCGTATACGCGGACCAATTCCGCGATGATTGTCTCTGTCTTTATCATCGTGGGCCTATAACCAAATCTGCGCGACATTTCAATGACAGGGCTGGCGCACCAACGAAAAGGGGGTGCCGAAGCACCCCCGATCCGTATCCAGAAGGACGGAAAACCTTAGGCTTCGTCGCCCTCAGCAGCGTCTTCGCTGGCCGGAGCTTCAGCAACCGGAGCCGCTTCGTCTTCGGGCAGTTCGCCGTTGCCGGCTTCGAATTCGCTGACCGCATCGGCAGCGGCTTCGTCTTCGAACATCGCCTTGATCACGTCGACGCCGGCCGCTTGCTGCTCGGCTTCGTCAGGCGAACGCGCAACGTTGACCTTGACGCTGACCACCACTTCGGGGTGCAGCGTCACTTTGACGTCGAACACGCCGATCGTCTTGATCGGGCGTTCGAGCACGACCATCGACTTGGCAATGCCAGCACCGTCGGCGTTGAGTGCATCGACGATGTCGCGCACCGAAACCGAGCCATAGAGCTGGCCGGCGTTCGACGAAGCGCGGATCAGAACGACCGACTTGCCTTCGACGTTGACCGAGTGCTTTTCAGCTTCGCCGCGGCGGGCATCGTTGTCGGCAACGATCCTGGCCTTGTTGGCTTCGAACAGCTTGCGGTTGGCTTCGTTGGCGCGCAGCGCCTTCTTGCCCGGCAGCAGGAAGTTGCGAGCGAAGCCGTCCTTGACGGTCACTACGTCACCGATCGTGCCCAGCTTCTCGATCCGTTCGAGGAGGATGATTTCCATGTCGTCTCTCCCCTTACTTCACGAGGTAGGGCAGCAGGCCCAGGTGACGGGCGCGCTTGATCGCCTGACCCAGTTCGCGCTGCTTCTTGGCGGAAACGGCAGTGATGCGCGAAGGCACGATCTTGCCGCGTTCGGACATGTAACCCTGCAGCAGGCGCGTGTCCTTGTAATCGATCTTCGGCGCTTCCTTGCCCGAGAAAGGGCAGCTCTTGCGGCGGCGGAAAAATGCGCGGGCCATCTCTTAGTACTCCTCGCGTTCGCGGCGCTTGGTGCGCTCACGGTCTTGCTTGCGCATCTGCACCGACGGGCCGGTTTCATGCTCGTCAACGCGCACGGTCAGCCAGCGGATCACGTCTTCGTTGATCGCGGTCTGACGCTCCAGCTCGGCCACGACGCCGGCGGGGGCATCGATGTTGAGCAGCACATAGTGTGCCTTGCGGTTGCGCTTGATCTTGTAAGCGATGTTCTTGAGGCCCCAGGTTTCGGTCTTGGTGACCTTGCCCTGTCCGGCTTCGACAATCTCGGTAGCGGTGGCAGCCAGCGCATCGACCTGCGCCTGGCTGAGATCCTGGCGCGCCAGGAAAGTATGCTCGTAAAGCGGCATACCAAGCCTTTCATTTCTCTAACCGATCGCTGGCTGATCCGCACCATTGCGGGGCCCCTCCGGCTTTCTTCGATTTCCGTGCGTGAATGCGCGGAAGTGGCGGCCCTTAGCGGGATTCGCCGCAAATGCAAGCTTGAACCGCACGCAGCTCTGCCCCACAGCGTAGCCATAGACCATCAGGGAGTTCCCATTCCATGCCCAGCGGCCTAGTCGCCCTGCTCGACGATATTTCGGTAATTGCCAAGGCTGCGGCCGCCTCGATCGACGATGTTGGCATGGCCGCCGCCAAGGCCGGGTCCAAGGCCGCGGGGGTGGTGATCGACGATGCGGCGGTGACGCCCAGCTATGTCACCGAGTTCACTCCCGAACGCGAGCTGCCGATCATCTGGCAGATCACCAAGGGATCGCTGTTCAACAAGCTGGTGATCCTGCTGCCGGCCGCACTGCTGCTGAGCCAGTTCGTGCCCTGGGCAATCACCCCGCTGCTGATGCTGGGCGGGCTGTTCCTGTGCTATGAAGGCGCGGAAAAAGTGATCGAAAAGCTGGGCGGCGAGAATCACGGCGAAACCCTGGCTGATCCGATCGAGGATATGGCCGAGTTCGAGAAAGAGCGGATTTCGGGCGCGGTGCGCACCGACTTCATCCTTTCGGCCGAGATCATGGCGATCGCGCTGTCCACCGTCGCGGACAAGCCGCTGCTGAGCCAGGCAATGGCACTGACGCTGGTGGCGGTGGTGATCACCATTGCCGTCTATGGCACGGTCGCGCTGATCGTGAAGATGGACGATATCGGCCTGCACCTGGTCGAAAACGGCTCGGCCGCTGCGAAGAAGCTGGGCCGCGGCCTGCTTCACGCCATGCCGCGGCTGCTGGCGATGCTCTCGGTTGTCGGCACTGCGGCGATGCTGTGGGTGGGCGGACAAATCGTGATCCACGGCGCGCACGAACTGGGCCTGCACGGCCCGTCCGATCTGGTTCACGCGGTCGAGAAAGCCGTGGCCGGAGCAACCGGCGCGCTGGGCGGGCCGCTTGGCTGGCTGACCAATGCGGCATTGTCGGGCGTGGCCGGCCTGGTGCTGGGCTGGATCATCGCCACGGTGCTGCACAAGGTGCTGAAGAAGGAAGTTGGGGCGGAGGCCTAAAGCCTCGCCAGCAGATCCCGCGCGAACAGCGACAGCGTATCGTCGCGGGCACCCATGATGACCACGCGGTCGCCGGGGCGGGCGAGCTGGGCGATACGGGCGGCGCAGCCTTCGCGGGCCGGAACGTACTCGGCCGTGCCGCCGTGTTCCTCGATCAGCGCGACGATCCGCTCGCTGCCCTCGCTGCGATCGACGGTGCCGCCGAAATAGACCGGGTCGCACAGGATCGTGAGATCGTCGGCGCCCAGCTCGCGGGCGAACGTCTCGGCCAGTTCGTGGCCCATTTGGCGCAAGGGGCCATAGCCGTGCGGCTGGAAGAACGCGATGACCCGGCCAGGGTGGGCTTTGAGTGTGCGCAAGGTGGCGGCGCACTTTTCGGGGTTGTGGCCGAAATCGTCGATGACCGTGATGCCGGAGGTGCTGGTGCCGACGATGTCGAACCGGCGGGCGAGGCCTGCAAAGCTGGCCAGCGCATGCACCGCTTCCGCCACCGGCACCCCGGCGGCATTGCAGGCGGCAATCGCGGCGAGCGCATTGGCGAGGTTGTGGCGGCCGGGGACCATGAGCTGGAGCGGGATCGCGCTACCGTCGCGGCGGTCTTCGATCACGGCGGCAAGGCTGGTCGGCCCCTCGTGGATCGAGCCGGGCTGGACGCCGATCATCGCTTCTGCGCTGTCGATTCCGAAGCTGACCAGGCACTGCGCATGCGGTGCCAGCGCGGCTGCCTCGGGATCGTCGAAATTGACTGACGAAACTTCGGCCCGGGCCAGAAAATTGCCAAACAACTCGCGCAGTTCGTCCATGCTCTTGTGATCAAGGCTGACGTTGAGCAGCGCCGCAACCGCCGGATTGTAGAGCGCAATCGAACCATCGCTTTCATCCACCTCGGAGACGAACACGCCGCCGTGGCCGACCCGCGCGCTGGCGAAGGGCGCGTCGGGCGAGACGAAATTCTTCATCACCGCGCCGTTCATGATCGTTGGATCGCGACCGGCGCTGTGCATGATCCACCCGGCCATGCCGGTGACGGTCGACTTGCCGCTGGTCCCGCCAATGGCGATCCCGGCGGGGCTGGCGTTGAACAGCCGGGCCAGCAGTTCGGCGCGGCTCATGCGCGGGCAGCCCAGTTCCTTCGCGCGGACCATTTCGGGCACGGTGTCCTCAACCGCAGCCGAGGCGACCAGCACCTGCGCCGCCGAAGTGACCCCACTGCCGTCCTGCGGGAACAGCGTGAAACCCAGGCTTTCCAGCCAGGCGAATTTTTCCGGCGTGCGGCCCTGATCGCGGCTGCGGTCTGATCCGGCAACTTCCGCTCCGGCCCCGCGCAGGATCAGCGCCAGGGGCAGCATGCCCGATCCGCCAATGCCGCAGAAGAACCAGGGGTGGGAAGTGAGGTCGCTCATCCTGCCTTCGCTAGGCAGCATTTGTCGGCAACTCAACCTTCATATCCGTCACCCTGAACTTGTTTCAGGGTCCATCTGTCGTTTTGACTGATGGACTTTGGTGCAAACCGCGGAGTTGGCCTGGGTGCCGGACAGGTCCGGGCTGTGTTGCGAAATGGACCCTGAAACAAGTTCAGGGTGACGAGACAGTTTTTGGGTGTGTAATAGGGATACTATGCAGCGTATCGCCATCTGCGCCCCATCGCGTTCGATCACCGAAGAGGATGCCGCACGCGTGACTGCGCTGGCATGCGAGTTCCCCGGGGTCGAGCTGCATTTCCACCCGCAATGCTTCCTGGAGGAGGGCCATTTCGCCGGCCCCGATGCCGCCCGGATCGCCGCGCTGGTCGAATGCGCCAACGATCCTGCGTTCGATGCAGTTTGGTTCGCGCGCGGCGGCTATGGCGCCGCGCGGGTGGCTGAGGATGCGATTGCGGCGATGGACCGCGAGGCCGACCGCAAGACGTTCCTCGCCTATTCCGACGGCGGCATGGTGCTGGGCGGGCTCTATGCGCAAAGGCTGGGCCGCCAGGTTCACGCCCCGATGCCGGTCGACGTGCGCCGCGAGGGCGGGGAAGCAGCGGTGCGGCGCACGCTGGGCTGGCTGGCTGGCGAGCGCGGCGGGTTGGAGCCAGTGCTCGATCATCATCCCACCGCCGCCTTCAACCTCTACACCCTTGCCATGCTCTGCGGCACGCGGCTGATGCCGGGACTGGCGGGGCACGTGGTCTTGGTGGAGGAGGTTGCGGAATACCTCTACTCGGTTGACCGGCTGTTTTTCCACGCCACCGCGCACCTGGGCGGAATTGCCGGGCTGCGTTTGGGCCGGGTCGGCAATGTCCCCGAAAACGACGCGCCGTTTGGCCACGAGGTGGAAGACATCGCCCGCCACTGGTGCGCCCGGCATTCGATCCCTTACCTTGGTCGATGCGGGATCGGCCACGATATCGACAACACAATTGTACCCTTTGGGGTTGCAGGCGAGGCCGCAGGCCAATAACCGCGCCAGCCAAATCGGAGGACCAAGATGAGAGCATTCGTTTTCCCGGGGCAGGGCAGCCAGAAAGTCGGCATGGGCGTGGATCTGGTCGCAGCCAGCCCTGCTGCGCGCGAGGTTTTTCAGGAAGTCGATGATGCGCTGGGGCAGAAGCTCTCCGCGATCATGGCCGAAGGGCCGGACGATGCGCTGACGCTGACCGAGAATGCCCAGCCGGCGATCATGGCCAATGCCATCGCGACGCTGCGGGTGCTCGAAAAGGAAGGCGGGATCAGCCTGGCCGACAAGTGCGATTTTGTGGCTGGTCACAGCCTCGGCGAATACACCGCGCTGTGTGCGGCCGGAGCCTTCTCACTGGCCGATACCGCGCGGCTGCTCAGGCTGCGCGGGCAGGCGATGCAGGCCGCCGTGCCGGTCGGCGTGGGCGCGATGTGCGCGCTGCTTGGTGCTGACGTGGCCAAGGCCCAGGCGCTCGCCGATGCCGCTGCCGAGGGCGAGGTTTGCACCGTCGCCAACGACAATGACCCCGGCCAGGTCGTGCTTTCGGGCCACAAGGCCGCGATCGAGCGTGCGGTGGCGATGGTCAAGGACTTCGAGATCAAGCGCGGCGTGCTGCTGCCGGTCTCGGCCCCGTTCCACTGCCCTTTGATGCAGCCGGCCGCCGACGCCATGGCCGAGGCACTGGCCAAGACCCCGCCGGGCGCGTTGCGCGTCGCCCTCTACGCCAACGTCACCGCCGCAGCGGTCAGCGACCCCGCCGAAGTCCAGCGCCTCCTCGTCGAACAAGTAACCGGCCGCGTCCGCTGGCGCGAAAGCGTGATCGCCATGCAGACCGCTGGCGTGGACAGCTTCGTCGAACTCGGCGGCAAAGTGCTGGGCCCGATGATCGGCCGCACTGTCAGCGATGTCAGCGTTGCGAGTGTGGTGGCGATGGCCGATATCGAGGCGCTTTTGGCAGGGTTTTAAAGGGTTATCGCAAAGATCGCAGAGCGAACGAAGATCGCAAAGAGGTTGGTGTGGATCGGATTGACCATCTCAGTTCAATCGTAGTGGACGAGGCGATCAGGATTCATCGCGAGCTTGGACCCGGGCTGTTCGAGTCAGTTTATGAAACGGTTTTGGCCGGTCGCCTTGAAGCGCGCGGCTTGAAAGCCGCGCGGCAGGTTTCCGTTCCGGTTATTTTTGATGGCCAGACGTTTGATGCCGCTTTCAAGGTGGATATTCTGGTTGAGGAATGCCTGGTTCTTGAAATCAAGGCGGTGGACCAGTTGACCAATGCGAACACCAGGCAACTGCTCAACTACCTGCGATTGCTCAGGCAGCCCCTAGGGCTGCTTCTGAATTTTTCAGGCGCGACGATGAAGGAAGGTATTCGAAGGCTTGTGAACGATCATCGTCCTAGCGCATAGACCTTTGCGATCTTTCTTCACTTTGCGCTCTTTGCGTGAACCCCCTCTTGGAGCTATCCCATGGAACACCGCCTTTTCGACCTTACCGGCATGACCGCCCTCGTCACCGGCGCCGCTGGGGGCATTGGTTCGGCGATCAGCCATGCGCTGGCCCGGCAGGGCGCGCGGTTGGCGCTTTCGGGGACCAATCCGAGCAAGCTGCGGAGCTTTCGCGAGGAGCTGAACGACACTTATGGACACGATCATGTCGAGATTACTTGCGACCTCTCCAACACCGAACAGGTCGAGCACCTGATCCCGGCCACGGTCGATACTTTGGGCAAGATCGACATCCTGGTCAACAACGCCGGGATTACGCGCGATAACCTGGCCATGCGGATGAAGGACGAGGAGTGGGACGCGGTGATCAAGGTCAACCTTGAAGCCGCTTTCCGCCTGATGCGCGCCGCCTGCAAGCCGATGATGAAGGCCCGGCATGGGCGGATCATCACAGTGACCAGCGTGGTTGGTGCCACCGGCAATCCGGGCCAGGTCAACTATGCCGCGGCCAAGGCCGGGCTGGTCGGCATGTCGAAGAGCCTCGGCCAGGAAGTCGCCAGCCGCGGGATCACGGTCAACTGCGTCGCCCCTGGCTTTATCCGCACCGCGATGACCGAAGTGCTGCCCGATGCCCAGAAGGAAGCGCTCAATGCGCGAATCCCGATGGGGCGGATGGGCGAGGGCCAGGATATCGGCGCGGCCGTGGCTTACCTTGCCAGCAACGAGGCGGGCTATGTCACCGGGCAGACGCTGCATGTGAACGGCGGCATGGCAATGCTCTCCTGATCGCGTCAAGCTCAGGATTTATCCCCAGATTAGCCCGGTTTTGCCGGGTCCAACCTTGCCGCGAGGCTGCGCATCGCTAAGGAATAACGACCGCAAACCAAGGCGCGCGGGGCGATTCCCCTTTGCGCGTCCCACGGGGATACGAGTCGACCATGAAGGCCACCATCGAACGCGCGACGCTGCTCAAGTGCCTGTCGCACGTCCAGTCCGTCGTCGAACGGCGCAACACGATCCCGATCCTCTCGAACGTGCTGATCGAAGCCGCGAGCGACGGCACGGTCAAGGTCATGGCGACCGACCTCGACCTGCAGGTCGTCGAAAGCCTGGGCGCGGTTTCGGTTGAGGGCGCGGGCGCGATCACCGTTTCGGCGCACTTGCTGTTCGATATCGCCCGCAAGCTGCCCGATGGCAGCCAGGTCAGCCTCGAAACCGCCGACAACCGCATGGCGGTCAAGGCCGGGCGCAGCCGGTTCAGCCTGCCGACACTGCCGCGCGATGATTTCCCGGTCATCGTCGAAGGCGATCTGCCGACCAGCTTTGAACTGCCAGCGGCCTTGCTTGCCCAGCTGATCGATCGCACCCGCTTTGCGATCAGCACCGAGGAAACCCGCTATTACCTCAACGGCATTTTCCTGCACGTCACCGATGACGAACTGCGCGCTGCCGCCACCGACGGCCACCGCCTGGCCCGCTTCACGATCAAGCGCCCCGACGGCGCCGAGGGCATGCCCGACGTGATCGTCCCGAGGAAGTGCGTCGCCGAACTACGCAAGCTGCTCGAAGAATCGCTCGATTCCAACGTGCTGATCGACCTGTCGGCCAGCAAGGTCCGCTTTACCCTGGGCGGCGAAAACGGCGTGGTGCTGACCAGCAAGCTGATCGACGGAACCTTCCCCGATTACAGCCGCGTGATCCCGACCGGCAACGACAAGCTCCTGCGGCTCGATCCCAAGAGCTTCTGGGAAGGCGTTGACCGCGTGGCCACGATCGCCACCGAAAAGACCCGCGCGGTCAAGATGGCGCTGGAACCGGACAAGGTTACCCTCTCGGTCACGTCGCCGGACAACGGCACGGCCGCCGAAGAGGTTCCCGCAGACTACAAGTCGGCCGGGTTCGAGATCGGCTTTAACGCCAACTACCTCAAGGACATCCTGGGGCAGATTGAAGGCGATACGGTTGAGCTGCATTTGGCCGACGCCGGCGCGCCGACGCTGATTCGGCAGGATGAGAAGAGCCCCGCGCTCTATGTGCTGATGCCGATGCGGGTGTGACCCAGGCCGCACCTGCCACCGTCAAAGGGCGCAGCTGCGGAACTTGCACGCTGTGCTGCAAGGTCCTGAAAATCCCTGAAACCGATAGCGGCAAGGGGGAGTGGTGCAGTCATTGCGCGGTCGGCAAGGGCTGCTCAATCTATGGGGACCGGCCCCTTCGGTGCCGGGAATTCATGTGCGGCTACCTGATCTGGGATGCGGTGCCCGATCACTGGCATCCGGCCAAATCCCGGATCGTGGTCGTGAGCGAGCTGGGCTTCCGGATCAACTTCACCGTCGATCCCGGCGCGCCCGGGCGCTGGCGCGAGGCGCCGTGGCATAACGAAATCAAGGCCCTGGCCGTGCTGGGCTTTCAGGAAAACCGCCAGGTTCTGGTGACAGTGGGCAACAAGGTGACCGCCTTGCTGCCCGACCGCGAGGTGGAACTGGGCGTGGTCGGCGACAACGAAGTGATCGTCACCGGCCGCCGCCCGGATGGCACCTGGGGGGCAGCCAAGGTCCACAAGGACGACCCACGCATAGCCGACGGCGGCACCACGGTGCCGCTGGGCTAAAGCAGCGTGCAGATTTTCCGAAGCATGGTATCCAACTCCGTTCGCCCTGAGCTTGTCGAGGGGCTGCTTTTTCGTCGTGCGCCAGATCGCAACGCACGAAGAACCAGGACAGCCCCTCGACAAGCTCAGGACGAACGGGATTTGGGGCTGGGGTCTGAGGGTGGAACTTGGGGTCAGGAATTGGGGCGGTGGTTCCGGCCTTCCGGCCACCGCCCTGAGCGAGCCTACTCCGCCGCCTCCAGCATCGCCGCCCGTTGCGGCCCGCGGATCAGGCCGCCCGGCGTTGCGCCGGTCCAGGTGCCGTCCTTGAAAGTGACCACGCCGCCCTTGATCGTGCAGACATAGCCTTCGGCCTTTTGCAGCAGGCGCTTGCCGCCGGCCGGCAGGTCGAAGGCCAGCCAGGGCTTGCCCAGTTTGACTGCGTCCATGTCGATCACGTTGATATCGGCGAGATATCCCGGCGCGAGCACGCCGCGATCGTCGAGGCCATAGAGCCGCGCGGTATCGCGGCATTGGCGCTTGACCGCGTTCTCCAGACTGATCTTGCCGCCGCGCTTGCGATCACGGACCCAGTGCTGGAGCATGAAGGTGGGGCTGGCGGCATCGCAGATCGTGCCGCAGTGCGCGCCGCCGTCGCTCAGCGAATTGACCGTATCGTCGCTGTTCTGCAGCGCCTCGAGGAAATCGAGGTTGCCATCGGCATAGTTCAGGATCGGCAGATAAATAAAGCCCTTGCCGTCGCCTTCGCACAGCAGGTCATAGGCATACTCATCGCCCGATTTTCCGGCTGCTGCGGCGCGGGCCAGGATGCTTTCCTCGGCTGTGGGTTCATAGTTGAACTCCGGCCCCATTTCGTACTGCATGTTCCAGCCGCCGCAGACGACCATGATCAGGCCGATGATGTCCTGATTGACCTCGGAAAAATCATGCTCTTCGGCCAGGACCTGGGCCTTGAACGCCGGGTCGAGCAGCTTGGCCTTCTGTTCCTCCCACGGCAGTTCGGCGATGGCCTGGATGCTGGGCTTGAGCCGGAAGGGATGGACCGTGCCCTGCCAGGCCATGATGATCCCGTTGCCGCGCAGCGCGATCTGGGCGACAATATTGGCGCCGTTCTCGTTCTCGGCGCGCATTGCCGCGATCTGTTCGTCGAGCGGCATTTCCTTGGCGATCGATTGCAGCGCGGCGTAAGTGCAGGGCAGCCCGGTCTCGCGGCTGAGTGCGCCCATCCAGCCGAACTCGTCCCATTCGCGGCGCATGTCGCTGGCCATTTCGAACACGCCGTAACCGACCCGGCCCATCGCCCGGCCGATCGCGATCAGCTCTTCCTTGGTCGCGGTGGTGCCGGGCACCACTTCGCCGTCGATCGAGCGGTGGAGCACGGTGCGGCTGGTGGAGAAGCCCAAGGCCCCGGCGCGCACGCCTTCCTCAACGATATCAGCCATAGCCGCGATATCGGCATCGGTCGGCACAGCGCCCGGTTTTTCGCGATCACCCAGCACATAGGCGCGCACCGCGCCGTGCGGCACATGGGTGCCGACATCGACCGTGCGCGGCATTTCCTCCAGCGCGTCGAGGTATTCGGGGAAGGTCTCCCAGTTCCACTTCATGCCCTCGGCGAGCGCAGTGCCGGGGATGTCTTCAACGCCTTCCATCAATTCGATCAGCCACTTGTGCCGGTCCGGCGCGGCGGGGGCAAAGCCGACGCCGCAATTGCCCATGACGACCGTGGTGACGCCGTGCCAGCTGGAGGGTGCCATTTCCGGATCCCAGGTGGCCTGGCCATCGTAATGCGTGTGAACATCGACCCAGCCGGGGGCGACGACTTTGCCGCCCGCGTCGATTTCCTCGGCGGCATCGCCATGAACCTTGCCTACAGCAGCGATCAGCCCGTCCTTGACCGCCAGATCGCCGGTGAAGCGCGCAGCTCCGGTGCCATCGACGATGGTGCCATTGCGGATGATCAGGTCGTAAGTGGGCATGGGCTCTCTCCCGCTGGCGCGACTCTGTGCGGTCGCAGCGTTAACCGGGCGATTAAATCATGGACTGGTGGTGGGGGCAAGGGCGAATGGGGCGGGCCAAGTTCCTTCCCAAATTCGCGTAGCGCATTTGGGGAGGTGGATCGCCGAAGGCGAGACGGAGGGGTAATGGCGATAGGGCAGAGGCCCCTCCGTCATTTGCCTTCAGCAAATGCCACCTCCCCATTTGTCGCCTTCGCGAAAAATGGAGAGGAACTTGAAGGGACTAATCCCCCCGCGCCTTGATCATCTCGGCCACATCGACGAACTTCTCACGCGGCGCCCCATCGCGGGCGCGCTTTTCTTCTTCGGCTTCGATCTTCTTCCAGTCGCGGAATGTCACCACGTCGAGTTTGCGCTCCTCGGCCAGCTTGTCAAAGCCGGGGCGGCCGAGCTTGCCGGTGCCGACGCCGATGTCCGCCGCGATGGTTTCGACCACGCTGTAGCCATCGGGGCGGTTGGTGCCGATCGTGCCCGATGGCCCGCGCCGGGCCCAGCCGACGCAGTAGAGGCCCGGCAGAATGCGGCCCTCATCATTGGCGAAGCGGCCCGCGCTTTCCTCGAAGGGCACGCCGGGGATCGGGCTGCTCTTATAGCCGATGCAGGTCACCACCAGATCGCAGGGCACCACGTAAGTCTCGCCGGTACCGCTGGCGCGGCCATCGGCGTCGAGCGCGGTGCGTTCGACTTCAACCCCGGTGACTTGCCCATCGCCGAGCACCGCCCTGGGGCTGGCGAAGAAATCGAACTCGATCTCGACCGGCTTGTCGCTGCGGAACGCCTCGGGGATCGCGGCGAAGCTGCGCAAGTGGCCGACCGACTTGCGCTGGCCGGGTTCGAGGAACAGGTCCTCTTGCTCGTCTGGCAGGTCGGCGGGATCGACGCGCGGGCAGGCGCGTTCCAGGTGGGCCAGCTCGCCCAGTTCCTTGGGCGTCATCGCGATCTGGTGCGGACCGCGTCGGCCAAGGATCGTGACATGCTCGATCCGCGACTTCTCGAGCGCATGGAGCGCGTGGGCAACGATGTCGGAGCCGGTGAACTCACCCGGTGTCTTGGTCAGGATCCGCGCGACATCGAGCGCGACATTGCCGTTGCCGATCACCACCGCGCGGCGGCCCGACAGGTCCGGGCCTAGTTTGGCAAACTGCGGGTGGCCGTTGTACCAGCCGACGAAAGCCGCGCTGCCAAAGACATTGTCGAGCCCTTCGCCGGGGATCCCTGCGGGCTTGTCGTTGGGTGCGCCGGTGGCCAGCACCACCGCGTCATAGAGGCTCATCAGTTCAGGAATCGTGATGTCTTCACCGATCATGACGTTGCCGACGAAGCGGACATTGTCGAGGCTGTTGGTGCTCTCATAGCGCCGCGACACGCCCTTGATCGACTGGTGATCGGGCGCGACCCCGGTGCGGATCAGGCCATAGGGCACCGGCAGCATGTCAAAGATATCAACCCGGACGTCATCGCCCCACTGCTTCTGCGCGGCCTCGGCCGTGTAGTACCCCGCGGGGCCCGAGCCGATGATCGCGATCTGCCGCATCCGTTATGCCGCTTTCCTGTCTGGCCGGTCGGGTGCATCAAGGAACCCGCGCAAGCTTGATATCGTCTGCTCGCGGTGGGTCAGCATGAACAGGTGCCCGCCTTGCTCAAAAATCTCCAGCCGCGAATTGGGGATCAGCGCCTCCAGGATCTTGCCGTTGGCAATCGGGACGATCTGGTCATCCTCGCCCATCATGATCAGCACTTCCTTCTTGAGGAACGGCAGCACCGGGGCGCTGGTCCAGCCCAGCATGCACAGCAGTTGATAGACATAACCGCGCGGAGTGGGCGGGGTCAGGCGGCTGATATGTTCCTGCTTGCCGCCGGTCAGCCCGCCGTAAAGCGTGCGGAAGTGCTTTTCCATGAAAGCCGCATCGACATAGCGGCGCGGGTTGACCATCTTGCTGAGCGCTGCCGGGCTGCCCGGCACCATGAACATCCCGGCGGTGGTCGCGGCGAGCACCAGGCGGCGCACCCGGTCGCCATGCTGCAGCGTGAAGTGCTGCGCCATCGCGCCGCCCCAGGACACGCCCATCACGTCAACCTGCTCTGCCCCGAAGCGGTTGAGCAATTCCTTGGCGGTCCAGCTCATCGTGAAGGCGTTATAGGGCACCAGCGGTTCGGGACTGCCGCCCACGCCCGGCATGTCGAACATGATGAAGGGGCGGTCGGTCAGTGCTTCGGCAAGCGGGGCGACCGCCTCGATATTGGCACCGATCCCGTTGAAGAACAGCACCGGCAAGTGATCGCTCGGCTGATCCCAGCGCCAGCGCGCAACGCGCAAGGTGCGCCCCCCGACCTGTTCCATCGAGAATTCGGCGGTGATATCTAAACTCACTAGGTTCGCATTCCTCAGGCTTGATCGAGCACGTAGAGACCGGGTGCCGCTTCCTTGGGCGGGTGCTTCTTGCTGCCCAGCCCCTTTGGTGCCGCCACCTTCTTCCCCGCGCGCTGCTGCAGCCATGCCATCCAGTACGGCCACCAGCTTCCGGGTACTTCCTCGGTCCCCTTCAGCCAGTCGTCAACATCGGCGGGCGGCTGTCCACCCTTTTTCGACACATAGTATTTGGCCTTGGGATTGCCTGGAGGGTTGAGGATCGCCTGCATGTGCCCGGCCTGGCTGAGCACGAAAGTCACGTCCTTCGATCCGAACAGCTGGGTTGAGCGATAGCACGCGCGCCACGGGGTAATGTGATCGGTAGTTCCGCCCAGGATAAACAGGTCACTGCTAACCTTGGACAAATCGATCGGATGCCCGGCCATTTCGACTTCGCCTCGCTTGGTAAAGGCTAGCGTTTCGAACAAGTGCAGGAAATCGCCCATCAGGCTGGCCGACAGGTTGGTGGCATCAGCATTCCAGAACAAGACGTCAAACGCGGGCGGATCATCGCCCATCAGGTAATTGTTGATCACATAGTTCCAGATCAGGTCATTGGGCCGCAGCCAGGCAAAGCCGCGCGCAAGGTCATTGCCCTTGATGATCCCGGCCTTGGCGGCGCGCTTCTTGGCCAGTTCCAGGCCATTGGCGGTCATCAGCGATCCGGCTTCGATATCGTTCTGCTTGGGGTGCAGCACGGTCACCATATAGGTCAGCGCGCCCAGCCGCTTGTCGCCGGTCGCGGCCATCTTGCTGGCCAGGATCGACCCGGTCTGCCCGCCCGAACAGGCGCTGGAGATGTTGACCCTAGGCGCGCCGGTAATCTCGCAGACCACGTCGACCGCCTTGAGGCACGAGGCGATGTAGTCGTCCATCCCCCAGACGCCTTCCTCCTTGGTCGGGTTCTTCCACGAGATGACGAAGCACTGGATCCCATTGTCGGTCTGCCACTTGACCACCGACTTTTCAGGGCTCAGGTCGTTGATGTACATCTTGTTGATCTGCGGCGGAATTGTCAGCTGCGGGATTGCGTAAACCTCGTCGGTGGTCGGGGCATAGTGGATCAGCTCGAACATGGCATCGCGGTACACCACCGCGCCTTTGGCCGTCGCGACGTTTTCGCCCAGCTTGAACGGCTTCTTGTCCACCATCGAGACCATGCCGTGGTTGTGGACCGCATCGTTGTAGGCATTCTTGAGGCCCTTGATCAGGCTCAGCCCGCCGCTGTCGATCAGCCGCTTTTGCGCCGTCGGGTTGCCGATCAGGCTGTTGGTCGGGGCCAAGCCGTCGAGAATGATGTTGGAGATGAAGTTGGCGCGGTCACGCTCCAGCTCGTCGAGCTCGAGGTCCTCCAGCCAGTTCTTCGCTGACTTCTGAATCGCCAGGTAATATTGCGCTCCGGCGCGGAAGAACGGGTTGTACTGCCAGGCCGGGTCCTTGAAGCGCTTGTCCTTGGGATCGGGGGCCAGATCGCTCTTGCCGGTCAGGATCTTGACCACATCCTCACCAAAGCCCTGCATGTGCTTGATAGTCCGCTGCGGATCGCTGGCCGTCTCTCGCAAGAGCAGCGCCACCGCGCCGACGAAGTCCTCGCGCGCCAGGCCAACCAGCGGCCCCAGCGCGGTTGTCGATTGGGCGGCTTCATTCTCGAGCGACGGTCCCTTGGTCATTCTCTGCCCCGCTAAGTGGTTTTGCTTGTTGTCGGCGAGCATGCCTTGCTCACCCGGTCATTTCAAGGCGCGAACGATTTGCACCGCCGAGTAACGGAAATCTGCGGATCAAAATGGTAAACTTAACGGTTTTTCAAGGCCGTTCGTGGCATTTGCAGCACCATGTCAGCCGAACCCCTGAGGCAGGCCGAGCCCGAGCCGGAAGCGCCGCAAGGCCGCGCGCCCGTTCGTGCGCCTGGTGTTGCGAGCCTCAGGGCGCTGCCGGTAGAGCCCCCGGAATCGGTCGAATTGCGCTCGCGGGCGGCGCATACCAAGGCCCCGGCTCGGCGGCGCGGCGCGGGCAGCAGCTTGCGCGATCTGATCGAACACAACTGGATCCTGATGGCACCGATTTTCGTCGGAGCCGTCCTGCTGACCGGAATCGCAACGCTGACCGTGCCTGGCTTTGGCACGGCCGCGCTCACTTTGGGCGCGGTCTGGGGCGCGGCACTGACCCCGATCGCCAGCCGGATCGAACGCGAACGCCTGCACGATCCCGCCATGCGCACGGCCTTGAGCGCGGTCCACATCGGGCTGCCGATGTTCCTGTTTGGCCTGGCCATGGCGAGCTGGAGCGAAGCAGCCGGGGGCCAGTGGCAAAACTCGATCGGGATCCTGGTGATCGTCGGCTCTTTGGCCACGATCATCCTCCATCGTCGGGTCGTCGGCATAATCATCGCGCAAGTATCGCTGTGGATGGGTGTCGCGGCGGTATCCGGAGTACGTGGAACCTATTTTGCCATGGCGATCGGCTGCGCGGTGGGGATTTACACCTCGATCCGCCAGGCCCGCGCCGATGCCAAGGCCGAGCGCGAAGACCGCGACCGCAAGCGCGCCCAGCTGCGCGCCGAAGAGATTCTCAATGACTTTGAACAGACCGGGCAGGGCTGGTTCTGGGAAACCGACCGGCGCGGCATACTGGTCTATGTTTCGGCACCGATCGGCGACATCCTGGGCTGCAAACCCAGCGATCTGGCCGGCCGGCCATTTGGCGAGCTGTTCGAACCCGATCCGCAAGGCCAGGAGAACGAGCGCACACTGGCTTTCCACCTGACCGCGCGTTCGGCCTTCACCGAACTGGCGCTGCGGGCTGCAACCCGGCGCGAAGAACGTTGGTGGTCGGTCAACGGCCGCCCGCTCTACGATGGCTTCGGCAACTTTGTCGGCTTTCGCGGATCGGGCCATGATCTGACCGAGAAGAAGCGCTCGGAAGAGCACGCTTCGCGGCTGGCGCACTACGATTCGCTTACCGGCCTGTCTAACCGGCTGCAGATTGCCCAGACGCTTGAGAAGATTTTGGCTGCCCCCAATATCGAGCACCGCGCCTGCGCCGTATTCCTGCTCGATCTCGACCGGTTCAAGCAAGTCAACGATACCATGGGACACCCCGCGGGCGACGCACTGCTCAAGCAAGTGGCGAGCCGACTCGAGCGGGCGATTGGCGAGCATGGACGGGTCGGACGGCTGGGCGGCGACGAATTCCAGGTGATCCTACCCGGGCGGCACCGCCGCGAAGACCTGGCCGGACTGGCGCTGCGGGTGATCCGCGACCTGTCCGAACCCTATTCGATTGAAGGGCACCGGGTAGTTATCGGCGCCTCGGTCGGGGTCGCGCTGTCCCCCGAAGACGGGCTGACTGCCGAAGCGATTATCCGCAACGCCGACCTGGCGCTCTATGCCGCCAAGGATGGCGGGCGCGGCCGGCATCACTTCTACGCGGCGGACCTGCACTCCGACGCCGAGGAGCGCCGCCAGCTGGAGCAGGACCTGCGCGATGCGCTGTCCCAGGGCGGGCTCGAACTCTACTACCAGCCGGTCGTCCACACTTCGACCGAACGGATTACCGGGTTCGAAGCACTGCTGCGCTGGACCCATCCGACCCGCGGACTGCTCTCGCCGGCCAAGTTCATCCCGATTGCCGAGGATTCGGGCCTGATCGCCCCGATCGGCGAATGGGCCTTGCGCCAGGCTTGTCAGGATATGGCCAGGCTGCCTGAATCAGCGCGTGTTGCGGTCAACGTTTCGCCGCTCCAGTTCGCCAATCCGGCGCTGCCGGCGATCATCACCAATGCCCTGGCCGCGGCTCAGGTCAATCCGGCGCGGCTTGAGCTGGAAATTACCGAAAGCGTCTTCCTTAACGATGACGAGGGTACCGATGCCATGTTCGCCGCGCTCAAGCGGGTGGGCGTGCGGCTCGCGCTCGACGATTTCGGGACCGGCTATTCCTCGCTCGGCTATTTGAAGAAAGCGCCGTTCGACAAGATCAAGATCGACCAGAGCTTCGTGCGCGGCGCGACCATCAACGGCAGTCGCAACGCGGCGATCATCGCCTCGATTGTCAGCCTGGCTGAAGCCCTGGGGATGGAAACCACCGCCGAGGGGGTGGAGACGCTCGACGAGCTCGATCTGGTCCGCATGCTCGGGTGCAGTCACGTGCAGGGTTATATCTATGAAAAGCCGCTGAGCTTCGATCACGCGGTTGTACGGCTGCAAACCGGGCTGACCGCGATTGCCAAGGGTCCGCGGGCGGCGCGCGCCTCGCGCCAGACCATGCTGCGCAAGGTCCTGCTCGATCATGGCGGCCAGCACTATCACGGGACGATCCGCAACATTTCCGCCACCGGGGCAATGGTTGAAGGGCTGTGGAACGTGCCGCCTGGAACGATCTTCCGGATCATGCTGACCGAAGGCCATATCGTTACCGCGACTGCGCGTTGGTGTCAGGAAGACCGCATGGGCGTGGAATTCGCCGCTCCGCTGGAGCTTGACGAATCGGGCCGGATCGCGGTCATTTCCGCCCAGTCCCAGCCGGGCACGGGGCGATCGCCCCTGCTGCGTCCTCGGGCCGGAGAAGCGGCATGAACCGGACCAGCCAGGGCATTGGCATCGTTAGCGAAATCGCAACCATGTTTCGTTATGCGCAGGCAATGGGTCGCGTGGTTGATAGATTGGAACTTGCTGTAGCCTCATGACTGTGACTGGCGCCTCGACCTTTGGACGTTTTCGCAGCTTGCTGGGTGCCGGCAACGACGGTGGGTCGCGTTCGGGTTCCGCGGGTCCGGGACCGAACCTGAGCGGCACCGAACAGCAGCAGGCATTGCTGCTGCTGCGCGACTATGAGACTTCGGGACTGGGCTGGTTCTGGGCGACCGACCACGAAGGCAAGATCACTTACATCTCCGATTGCATCGCACAGCGGATGGGCTGTCCGCGTCCAGAGCTGCTGGGCCGCGCGGTGCAATCGCTGTTCATCCTCGAGCGCGATGAGGACGATCAGCACGAACGCACGCTCCCGCTGATCCTCAGCGCGCGCAAGACCTTCGCCGATCTCCAGGTTCGTGCCGCGCTTGATGGCGAAGAAATCTGGTGGTCGATCTCGGGCCGCCCGCAGTTCTCCTCGAACGGAGATTTCGTCGGCTATCGGGGCAATGGTTCGGATATCACCGCGACCCGTCAGAGCCAGAAGGATGCCTCGCGGCTGGCGCAGTACGATTCGCTCACCGGCCTCGCCAATCGCCACCGCATGGGCAAACGGCTTCACGCGACGCTCACCGCCTACCAGTCGGCCAAGCGCTGCTGTGCGCTGATGATGATCGACCTTGACCGGTTCAAGCAGGTCAACGACACGCTGGGCCACCCCGCCGGTGACGAATTGCTCAAGCAGGTTGCCGGCCGCTTGCAGCGCGTAGTGACCGACAAGAACTGCGAGATCGGCCGTCTGGGCGGCGACGAATTCCAGATCATCCTGCCCGATATCGACGATCGCGGGCGGCTGGGCGAGATTGCGATGACGATCATCACGATGGTCTCGCAGCCCTATCAGATCGATGGCGCGCGCTGCGTAATCGGGGCGTCGGTCGGGATCGCGATCGCGCCGTACGACGGGATCAATGGTGAAGAGCTGATCCGCTCGGCCGACCTTGCGCTCTATGCCTCCAAGGGCGGCGGGCGCGGCCAGTTCCGGTTCTATTCCAGCGACCTCCATTCCGAAGCCGAACGCCGCCGCCAGATTGAGGAAGACCTGCGCGATGCGCTGGCCAGCGATCAGATGCGGGTCGCTTACCAGCCAATCGTTGATACCGTGACCAACAAGGTGGTCACACTGGAAGCGTTCACGCGCTGGGAACATCCCGAAATGGGGGACATTCCGCCTAGCGTATTCATCCCAATTGCCGAGGAAGCCAACCTGATTGGCGCGCTGGGCAACTGGATCCTCAAGCAAGCCTGCATCGATGCCGCGCAGTGGCCTGGCTCGGTGCGGGTCGCGGTCAATGTCTCGGCGGCACAATTCGCCAACGCCGGGTTCGCCACCCTGGTCGCCCAGGCCCTTGCCCAATCCGAACTTCCGCCGGAACGGCTCGAACTGGAACTGACCGAATCGATCTTTCTGGGCGATCAGGCCGCAACCGAGGATATGTTCAATTCGCTCAAGCTGCTGGGCGTGCGCCTGGCGCTTGACGATTTCGGCACCGGCTATTCCTCGCTCAGCTATTTGCAGCATGCCCCATTCGACAAGATCAAGATCGACAAGAGCTTCATCCGCGGGGTGACCCAGGAAGGCAACCGCAACGCCGCGATCATCGCCTCGATCGTCAGTCTGGCCGAAGCGCTCAAGATGGATACCACCGCCGAGGGGATCGAGGCCCACGACGAGCTGGAAGCGATGCGCAAGCTCAAGGTCAAGCAGATCCAGGGTTTCATCTATGCTGCGGCGGTCGGCAATGACGATGTCACCGAAGCGCTGCTTTCGGGCGAGTGGGTGATCGAACCCGATGGCCCCAGCAAATACCGCCCCGAACGCCGCACCGTGCTGCGCAAGGTTGGGCTGATCCACGAGGATCACCGCTATGAAGCGACCATGCGCAACCTGTCGCGCGGGGGCTGCATGGTCGAGGGACTGGTCGATGTGCCGATCGGCACGCCCTTCGTGGTCGATTTCGGCGAAGGCCAGCTTGCGGTGGCAGTGGTCCGCCGCTCAGCCGGGGCGATGCAGGGGCTGGAATTCGAACAGCAACTGGTCGACGACGGGGCCGGGGGGCTGTGCACCCGCCACCGCGTTTCGCCTTATATAATGGCGCAAGCCGGCATGCCGCTCCAGGCGCTGCCGACGGGTTCCTATCCGATGCAGCTGATCCAGGAGCCGGGCGCGGCGCTGAGCCTGCCCAGGTTCGGAACGGCCGATATGGGCAAGTCCAAGATCAAGGTCGCCTAACAGACTGGCTGACAGGGCGGGCAAGCGCTGCTAACGGGCGCGGATGACTGACTTGGCCAAGATCCGCAATTTCTCGATTATCGCTCACATCGACCACGGCAAGAGCACCTTGGCGGACCGGTTGATCCAGTTCACCGGTGGCCTCTCCGCGCGCGAAATGAGCGAACAAGTCCTTGATAACATGGACATTGAGAAGGAGCGCGGGATCACCATCAAGGCCCAGACGGTGCGCCTCAATTACACCGCCGACGATGGCGAGCTCTATGAGCTCAACCTGATGGACACCCCCGGCCACGTCGACTTCGCCTACGAAGTCAGCCGCAGCCTTGCCGCTTGCGAAGGCGCACTCCTCGTTGTCGACGCCGCGCAAGGGGTCGAAGCGCAAACGCTGGCCAACGTCTACCAGTCGATCGAGCACGACCACGAAATCGTCCCCGTCATCAACAAGATCGACCTCCCCGCCGCCGAGCCCGACAAAGTCCGCGCCGAGATCGAGGAAGTGATCGGCCTCGACGCCAGCCAGGCCGTCCTCACCAGCGCCAAGTCAGGCATCGGCATCAAGGAAGTGCTCGAAGCCGTCGTCACCCGCATCCCGCCCCCCAAAGGCGACGCGGCGGCCCCGCTCAAGGCCATGCTGGTCGATTCCTGGTACGATCCCTACCTCGGCGTGGTGATCCTGGTCCGGGTGATCGACGGCGTGATCAGGAAAGGCCTCCAGGTCAAATTCATGGCCGGTGGAACCGAACACCTGATTGACCGCGTCGGCTGCTTCACCCCCAAGATCGAGCAGCTGCCCGAATTGGGCCCCGGCGAAATCGGCTTCATCACCGCGCAGATCAAGGAAGTGGCCCAGGCCCGCGTCGGCGATACCATCACCACGGTCAAGAACGGCGCGCTCCAGGCGCTGGCCGGCTTCAAGGAAGTCCAGCCGGTGGTGTTCTGCGGACTGTTCCCGGTCGACGCCGCCGATTTCGAGAAACTGCGCGAAAGCATCAGCCGCCTGCGCCTCAACGATGCCAGCTTCAGCTTCGAAACCGAAAGCAGCGCCGCGCTCGGCTTTGGCTTTCGCTGCGGGTTCCTCGGCCTCTTGCACCTTGAGATCATCCAGGAGCGCCTGACCCGCGAATACGACCTCGATCTGATCACCACCGCGCCCAGCGTGGTCTACCGCATCCAGCTGCGCAAATCGAAGACCGACGACGCGCGCGAGATCCTGCTCCACAACCCGGCCGACTATCCCGATCCCAGCCGGATCGAACAGATCGACGAACCCTGGATCAAGGCGGTGATCTACACGCCGGACGAATACCTCGGCTCGATCCTCAAGCTCTGCCAGGACCGCCGCGGGATCCAGACCGGCCTCACCTATGTGGGCGGCCGCGCTCAGGTGAGCTACGAGCTGCCGCTCAACGAAGTGGTGTTCGATTTCTATGACCGCCTGAAAAGCATCTCCCGCGGCTATGCCAGCTTCGATTACGAACAGATTGGCCTGCGCGAAGGCGATCTGGTCAAGATGGGGATCCTGGTCAACAACGAGCCGGTCGACGCGCTCTCGATGATCGTCCACCGCTCGGTCGCCGAAAGCCGCGGCCGCCACATGTGCGAACGCCTCAAAGACCTGATCCCCCGCCACCTGTTCAAGATCCCGATCCAGGCCGCGATCGGCGGCAAGGTAGTGGCGCGCGAAACCATCAGCGCCATGCGCAAGGACGTCACCGCCAAATGCTATGGCGGCGACATCACCCGCAAGAAAAAGCTGCTGGAAAAGCAGAAGAAGGGCAAGGCAAGGATGCGCGAATACGGCAACGTCAGCATCCCGCAGGAAGCGTTTATTGCGGCGCTAAGGATGGGGGAGGAGTAACCTCTTAAAGTCCCCCTCCTCTTCAGAGGAGGGGCTAGGGGTGGTGCCTTCCTTCAAAGGAGGGGCACGCGCGAGTGATCCCAACCCCGCTTTACATCGCCACCACCCCCAACCCCTCCTCTGAAGAGGAGGGGGGAAGCAGAAATGTTCCCGCAAAGCCCAAAACTGCCCTAAGGCGTGGGATCACCGTAGATCCTCCCTGAGCTTGCTCGGGGAGGGGGACCACTGCGAAGCAGTGGTGGAGGGGCCCTCAACCCCCACCAACCAAACCAAAGAGACCCAGAAAGCGAACACCCCCCCAAAATGGCCAGCTACAAAGACCCCACCTTCCAGGAACGCACCGCGCTAGCCCAGGCCGCCCGCGCCAAAGCGCTGCAAAAGCTGGCCGCCAAGCCCGCCCTCGACGAAGCGACAATTGCCGAACGCAAAGCCGCCCAGGCCGCCCGCGACCAAGCCCAAGCCGAAAAAAGCGCCGCCCGCAAAGCGGCGATTGCTGAGGCCAAAGCCCAAAAACGCACCGCCGCGCAGGCGCCGGTGAAGCCGGGGCTCAGCGAAGCCGAGCAAAAGGCGGCGCGCGATGAGCGCTATGCGGCTAGGAAGAAGCGGAAGGGGTGAGGGGGGGGTGCCCTGAACTCTTGAAACGAAGTTGCCGCTGGTTGAGGAATCCCGCAGTCTCGCTGGTTGATATCTAGTGCAATACCCGTCCACTGTGTTCCCGTAGTTCTTAGCCTTTTCGCATTTGTATTTTCCAGTTCATTTCATTCTTGCTTTGTTCCGCCAAGCTCGATAACTTAGGTGGTTCCGGAGTAAAGGCATGCTGGAGTTGGCGTCCGATTGCGAGATTCGACTCGCTGGCAAGCGCCGGGATGGCAAGCCGCGTTTCTGGTGCCAGAAGCATCAAGCGTCGGCGACGGGAAAGTACGGGATCAAACTAGATCGCTGTGAAGGTTCATACCGTTCTCTAGATTCTAAGCGTGTTTTGAGGCTCGATCCTCTCCAATTTGAAGGAGGGGTGGCGCTTTGGGGAGCTGTAGATCCCGTCTATGACACCACCGGTCTTGTCGAGAAGGAAGGAATTCATGTCCACGCTCGTCATGCAGATGGCGGTGAAAAGGACATTGACGATACCTTTGACGCTGTGGAACTCGAAATCAGGGCTGATCTTTTTGAAACCAAGATCACTTATGTAACTCGAGAGACCGCAGTCTCTGCCTACATTGCTCGATGTGTTGGAAATACTCTAGATTCACTTTTTTGTACGTATTGCGGCGAACCTCATCTGGATTCGGAGTGGTTTGCGGTCAAGCCACATAGGCGGCATCTCTGTCACGCTTGTGGTGAAGTTTTTATAGCTAACCATAGGGGTGTCTCAAACCCACTTGAGCGACTTCGTCTAGTGTTCGGAGACAAAGAAGTGTCGCGGTCGATCGAACGCGCACCCCAGTCCCTCGATGCAAAGCAATCTGACTTTCCAGGTGGCGTTCAGCTTTGGGCCTCGAATCCGGCTTTGTTGTGGACGGCTCCCCGCCCGGAGCAGGAAGGAATTCACTTCCACGGCTATGCGGAGGATCGGATCACCAGAATTGTGGATGAGACTTTTTCCTCTGTCACTCTAGACGGTGTTCATTTGAGCGAGGAGCAGTTGCGCTACTTCATGGCTCAACAATCGTTGGCGCACCTCCAAAACCGGATCGTATGCCTCACTTGCGAATGTGGAGAGGAGCTATTTGATCGCGGGCTGCCTGCATTCATGCCGCACGCAAAGCATTCATGCGAAAAATGCGGTTTGAAGCTGGCCTCTCCGATTTCGAAGAAAAAGGTTGTAAGCAATCCATTCTTGCTTGCCATCGAGGCTCTCAAACAGGCTCAGAGGAATTTATGAAAGGCTACATCTACATCACTGGGACGGGTGCCGATCCCGCAGGACTCGACAACATCAGCGATCCGCTTTTCGGAGAAGTGCCGACTTTGGGGGCATGCATGACCAATCTCCGCACCTTTGTGGATATAGGTGACTACCTCTTCGTCGTATCGGGAAAGACTAAGGACCTTGCGCAATATGTTTTTGGCGGAATGAAGGTGGCTGAGAAGATCGACCACCTTGCTGCTTATGGACGCTTCCCTCAGAATCGCTTGCGCAAGCGCGAAGATGGAATCGTTGTGGGGAACGTCATTGTAGACGCGAAGGGTAATAAGCATCGATTGGATCATCATTCCGATGGGAGTTTTGAGCGTCGAATAAAGAACTTTATCGTTGGAGCCGATCCGCTAGCCATCCAATCTCCTAAGGAAGTTGAACTCGCCAGACAGCAAACGCTGAATAAACTTTCGGATATTTTCGGCAAGCAGGGCAATCGACCCATTGACATACTTGGGCGCCAACGAAAACTGAGTGAAGAGCAAGTCAATGAAATGATAGCTTGGCTTCGTGGCATCAAGGAAGACGCTCGGAAATGAGCTCGAGACTTGCCGAACGACTCAAAAGCTTGGGGATATCGACCGAATCTTTGGTCTCCAAAACTACGCTGAGTCGACAAAGGGCTTCCGAGATAATCGGAGGTTCCAAAGCAAACGTATCTGAGATCCGTGATATCTGTTCTGGTCTAAGGCTCCCAGTCCAGATTTTCGCTGAAGGGGGGGAACGGAAATCTAAGATCAATTTGGCTCCCCTCTTCCGGGAGGTTCGATCCGCGTCGAATGAGTATGACATAACCGTCGAACGAATTTCGATATTTGTCGAGGCTTGCTTAGAAATCCTTCCAAGAAGAAATTCACTGCCGGATTGGCTAGATCAATTCCCGTCAGAGAATAAGACTTATGCAGCTGCGGATCGCCTCTCTAAGGTCGCGAGGTTTGTCATTGATCCAGAAGATCCAAATGGTCCCTTGCCTGATTTAGGGCTGCGGCTAGGAAATCTGGAAGGTTTAATTGTATCCAAATTGCCCCACTCTCGATACGAAGGCATTTCGCTGATTGCTGGGAATTATTGCTTCATATTTGTATCCCCTCGATTTCCGGCCCGAATGCTGTTCACCCTTGGGCATGAGTTCGGGCATTTGATCTCTGATCATACTGATGGGGGTTTCGTTCGATTCGAAAAAGCAAAGCAAATTGGCTCCTTCGGTGAAAGTTCAAAGGTTGAGTCTTTTGTGGATGCTTTTGCCTCATGCCTTCTAATTCCAGATACCGGCTTAGGTAAATTCTTGGTTTTCGCGAGAGAGCATCTCGAATTAGATACCGACCGGATAACCGATCGAGATATTCTGCTAATTTCTCGTTTTTTTGGAGTTAGTTTTGACGTCGCTGGTTTGAGGCTTGAGCATCTTGGACTTATTCCTCATGGCCTAACTTACAGTTTGGGTGATTATCTCCGCAAGGAATTTAAATCTCCGGAAAAACGAGCCGATATGCTCGGAATAAGTCCCAGAGAGAAGATCAATTTTCCAAATATATCACCGCAACTTTCTGTATCCTTGCTAGCAGCACTTCGTTCTGGTGATGTTTCAATTGGATGGGCTTCAAATAGTTTCGGATTTTCCATCGGAGAGATTTTCGCTGAACAGGCGAAAGTGCAGTGAATGTGGTTATGGACGCGTGCTCGGTGATAAACCTCAACAATGGGGGTGCGCTTGAGACTGTTTGCTCGATCGCGACAATTGACGTTCAGATTGGGCCAATTGCTGGGGGGGAATGCTCAGAAGGTTGTGCATCAGCATTGGCTGAGTTGCATCAGGCTGGCCTAATTCAATATCTAACCGATACACCGCTTGATGCAGATGCGTTCCTCGAATTCGTCGAAGAGCATGGGTTGGGTGACGGAGAAGCCGAGTGCATAATGTTAGCAGATCTCGATGCTGAAACTGTTATCTGCTGCGATGATATGAAAGGCCGCAAGAAAGCTAAGTCCATACTCGGTGAAAATCGTATTATTGGATCAATAGGTCTTTTAAAATGGGCCGTTGATGATGGATTAATCTCGGTGACTCAAGCGCATGAGTCTTATGTGCTTATGAAAGACGCGGGTGGATTTCTGCCCGACGTAGATGCGCATTATTTTGGAGACAGTGGCGCAAACTAGCGTGTGCCTGTTTCACTCACCCTCCTCCTCCCCACCATCCCCTCGGCTCAGCGCCCCGAACACCACGTCGATCACCCACCACACTTTCGCCCGGCGTTCCTGGGTGAACCATTCGGCGTATTCGGCCTCGGCCGCGGCGCGGTCGGCTTCGTGGGCGGAGCGGGTGCGTTCGGCGAGGGTCACGGCGTCGCGGGCCTCTTCCTCTTCCCAATGGTCACCGGCCTGGGCGAGGTCTTCCTGCGCGATTTCCAGGTCGATGTCTGACCAGCGCATGTCGCGGCGCTCTTCCTCTTCCGCCAGTTCGATCTCGCGAAAGCTGCGGTAGGCGGCGCGGCTGCGGGGGCCGAGCTCGGTGAACCAGCGCTGGTGCATGCTGGCGATGCCTTCGATCAGGTTGCTCTCGCTCTGGCGGGCCTGTTCATTGTCGCGAATGGCGCGTTCGCGCTTGCTTTCCGCCTCCCATTCCTTGCGCCATTGCTTTTTGAGGCGGGTCAGCTCCATCTGATCGACCGCGTTCATGGCTTTGGCCTGGCCGCCGGCAAAGCGTTCGGGGGCGCGGTTCCTCAGCATGAACATCAGCAGGTAGTCGTTATAGACGCGGCGGGTGCCGACCAGCTTGCCGTAGGAATAGACCGGGGTTTCGACCCCGTGGAGCGCTCTGTCCATGGCGACGTCCTCGATCCGGCGCATGCCGATATCGAGCGCGATGTCCCAGGCGGCGCGGAATTCATGCGCTTCGGGGTGGCGGCGGAGGAGATAGGCGCCGACTTCGGCGCGGCCGACGCGGCGCGCGGCGCTTTTGACGCTGCCGGTTTCGGCCAGCGCCTCAATGAACGCGCGCTGGACTTCGGGCTTCCAGCCGTTGTGGCGATCCTTGGCGCGGGGGACGGGGGTGAACTGGGGGAGGAACTGCTGCGGCTTGGGTTGATCCATGGGAAGTCTCGCGGGGGGGGCAGGGGACCGGCGAGCATGGCCGAGGTGGGGGTGTGTAGGAAAATGGTTTTGGTGAGGGGTGGTGCGAGGGCAGGGAGTTCTCACGCCAAGACGCCAAGATGTTTCGCTGCGCAGCGCAACCGTTTTCTCAGCAGCCGAATTGCATTAGGCCCTGACAGCAAACTGCCTGCGGCGCTTGGACTGACTGCTTGGCGTCTTGGCGTGAGCCCAACCTTACGCCGCCTTCGCCGCCACGCCCTCCACCCGCGCCTCGGCCTGAACCGCGCGGTTTCTTCCGTCGCGTTTGGCTTCGTAGAGGGCGCGGTCGGCGCGTTGGTAGAGGTCGCGCCAGTCGTCTTCGTTTGCCACCGCTCCTTCGGCGACGCCGAGGCTGACGGTGACCTGGCCGCCGTGGGGCATGGGGGCGGTGCGGACGTCGTGGAGCAGGGCGAGCGCGAGTGCTTCGGGCAGTTCGTCGGCGCGGCCCAGGATCGCGAATTCCTCGCCGCCGATCCGCGCGACCGAGCCCATCAGGTCGGCCCGGATCGCGAGCCGCTCGGCGACTTCGCACAGCACTTCGTCGCCCATGTCGTGGCCGTGGGCATCGTTGATCGCCTTGAAGTGGTCGATATCGACCACCAGCAGCCGCAGCGGGCCTTGCTGGCCCAGCGCCATCGCATTGTCGATCAGCGCGCGGCGGTTGAGCAGGCCGGTGAGGGGGTCGGACAGGGCCAGCTCGCGCGCGTTCTTTTGCAGGCGCAGCAGCTCGACCACGCGGGCCTGGTGGCTGTCGATCATGTGCAGCTGGAACGTGGCGGCGACCGCCAAGCTGACGGCGACCGCAAAGTCCATCCGCTCGCCCGAGGTGAGCAGCAGCATCAGCATCGGCACCAGGGTGATCACCAGGTTGGCAAACGCCGCAGTGCGCGCGGACGAGAGGCAGTAGGCGGTCGAGAAGGCGCCCAGCGCGATGACGATCGGGTAATAGATCCGCTCACCCGCCGGGGCGCCCAGCCACGAAGTGACGCACCAGGCGCTGCACATCGCAGCCATCGCCGAGGAACCGATCGTGACTTCCCGGGTAAAGCGGGTCGCCCGGCGCAGGCTGGAGCCGAGCCGCAAGTCGCGGCTGAGGTTGACGAAGCCGGCCAGGCACAACAGCGCCATCGCTGCCGGCGCGCCGTAGCGCACCCACAGGCTGGCATCGGGCGCGGCGGCGAGGACGGCGGTGGGGGTGGTCAGCAGCAGCGCGAGGAACAGCAGGCGGGCCTGTTTTTGCATCTGCACCGCAGAAGTGAGCAAGAACTCAGCCCGGATCTCGTCCGGAATATCAGGCGCAAAGAATGCGCGAATTCTGTAAAGTCCCCCGCTCATGCCAATAAGTATTGGTCCTGAGCGTTGAAGCATTGGTTAAGTGTTGGTTAGGCGGAATAAAATCGGATTTTGATCGGATTCTTTTTAACGGAAATTAACCATGCTTGATCAGCGGTGATCGGTGTCTACTTGGGCCGCGCCATCTTCAGAGCTTGCAGGACATCGCGCCAGGAGACCAGTTTGAAATTCTGGGTCCCCGCGTCATTGACGCCGTCCTGGACCACCAGCAGGCCTTGCGGATAGTCCCGGCCGAAGCTGCCACCGGCCAGCGCGATGCCATCGGTTTCCTCGGTCGAGCCAACTGTGCCAGCGATGATCCTGAACCGTCTGGCCGGGGTCATCGCGGGCAGGCGGTAGAGCGCATAGGCGTTGTCGCCCTGGCTGGAGACGACCAGCATGCCGCCGCGCCGGCCCTTGGCGATCAGGGCAAGCCCTTCGACATCGGCAACCAGTTGCTGGCCATCAACCGACGCGACGAGCTTTCCGGCGCTGCTCCCCTGGGCCTTGGCATCGAACGCCCAGACCCCGCGCGCCTCCTCGCCAACGTAGAGTGTCATGGTCCGCGGGTCGGCAACACAGCCTTCGGTCTGGGTGGCAAGTTTCATCGAGCGGACGATCTGCCCGGAAGGTTGCCCTGCCGAGAGGTCGATGCGGACCTGGTGGATGTCGCCAGCCTTAAGCACCGAGAAGGCGAACAGGTCAGGCCCTTTGCGCAGCAGGCACAGGCCATAGGCTTCGCCCGCGCAAGAGGCCCGCGACCGAGCACAAGCCGAAAAAAGCACTGCCCGCAAAGCGGCAAGGAAGATTCGGACAGGGTGAGGGGGGGCTCAGAGCAGAGTTGCGCCAATTCGCGTGGTGTTGAGCAATAGCGTATCCTTGCTGAATTGCATTCGCACCACCGGTCCTGTCAGTTTCGGTGCCAGATAAGCCAGAGTTGGGCCATCAACGCGGATCGGTGCTTCCCATACCCCGATTCCCGGTACATTCGCGTCAAAGAAGGCGCTGCCGACCATGATTCCATCGGCGGTAGCGACCAGCTGAACCGATTTGTCCAATCTCCGTCCGGCCCTGGCATAGGCACCTTTTCGCGTGGCGAATTTGACTGCTTCGCATAGCGCAGCTTGATCGACGACAAGATCCCAACCTTTCTTGGCCAGACCAGTCACGCCGCCTTCGACAGCCGCTCGATCTCTGCCGCGAATTCAAAGCAAAGCTGATCGCGTTCATCGTCGGGCAGCCACTTCGACATGTTCGGGAATACCGTCTGCCACATCCGCATCTTCTTTTCGGGCCAGGGCGTTGCGGGCGCGGCGCGGGCGGTTTCCAGCACGGCCAGCAAACGGCCGCGGATACGCGGAATATCAGGCACATAGTCTTGCGGCGCGGGGTGGGGAATGCGGTCCTCACCCTCGCCAAACAGGCTGAATTGTCCGTTGCCGAACAGGTCAGTCATCGCCCGCTTCACCTTCGCCTGCTTCGGGTCCCGCCGCCGGGAAGCCCAGTTCCTCACGGGTCAGTGTTTCTTCCAAAGTGGCTTCCAAGACAAGATCGGCCGCACCGAACCAATGGATAAGTTCGTGGATACGTGCCGCCACGTCGCGCAATTCGCGCATCAAGGCCAGGGTCACCGGCAATTCCTTGCGCCCGTCGATCCAGCGCGGCAGCACGCGGTATCCGCTGACCGAAAAGTCCCAGACTGCTTGCGGCAACCCGGCAAAGCCGGGCACGGCGGCATCGCCATGCGACCAGATCGAAAGCTGGCCATCGGCAAAGTTTGCTGCGGCAACCTGCGTGGTATCGTCCGGCTGGCCGACAATCCGGCAGAAATCGCGCGGGCGAAACGCCTCCGCGGGTTCGCGCTGGAATGCTTCCAGCCCGCGAATTTCGCGCCCGATCCGCGCCGCTTCGGCGAACACGGCCGGATCAGCCGGGAAAGGAATGTGCGGAAAAGTGTCTTCAAGGTCTTCGGCGAAGCGGCGGGTATAGCTTTGCGCGGATAGCAGACAGAGGATTGCGTCGAACACGTCCTCGGGTGTCTGCGCCGCGCCATAGGCTTCGGCGAGGGCAGCAATCAGCACCGAATTGAGGTTGTGTGCGTCGGGACCGTGGCGGCGGTCGTAAAGGGGGAAGGCGTAGCCGCCGTTGCTGCCCTTGATAGAGTGATAGTCCGGCAGAAGACCGTGGCACCAGATGCCGGGGCCTGCGCCGGTATTGGACTTGAGGGAATACAGGCCAACATTTGCGTTGCCCCAAGCTCGCTGCAAGTCGGGTCGCAAGAAGTCGCCGTAGGCTCTATGGTTGTACAGGTAACGAGAGTCCAACGGCCGATACGCGGCCTTGATCACCAGTTCCGGTTCGAACGGTATGGCTCTGGCTTCAGCCCATTTCCGATCACGTGAATCATGGAACTCGTCCCGTGCTTCCGCGTCGGACAGCGTCGCGAAGTTCAACATGCGCTGTGACAGCAGGTTTGAACTGGTCGAATAGATGAAATCATCGCGCTTGGATTGCATCCCGCCGACATTGAAGCGGAACGCCTCGCGAATTGACAGCCACTCACCATTCGCAAAAGCTGGCGGACGCCAATCATCCAGCAAACCACGATCAATCTCGACTTCGTTGGGGAGCCGCCCGGCTGCTGCCCCGCCGACCAGCCAGTCCAACTTCCCGCGCCGCCCGAACAGCCCTTCCTTCCAGCAATCGGTATAGACCACCTCGGCCAACTCGCCCTCAGCCTTGCTGCCATCGGCGATTGCCAGGGTGATCGCGGTGCCGACCATGATGTTGAACACCCCCTGGTCGCTGTCGACATCGCCGCGTGGCCCGGCACGGACATCGCCGCGCAGGTCGATCACCTCAACCCGGTCGAACTTCTCACGCATCATCTGGCGCAGCCCGGCATAGGGCCAGCCGGTCAGGAACTTGCGGTTGGTGATGAAGGCAATCACCCCGCGCTGCGGGGCATTGTCCGCCTCAAACAGTTTCCAGATCGCCCAGCGCCAGAAGGCGACCGAGAATTCGGGAAAGGTGTTGAGCTGGCCGCCTTGTCCGGCATCCTGTACGGGCCGCTTCAGGTCTTCCCAGACGCCGTCCATCCAACGCCCGACCAACGTCTCGTTCTCCCCTTCTGCCAGCCGTTTGTAGGGCGGGTTGCCGATGATTGCCAGAATTGGCTGCTCTGCTTTGATCCGATTGGCCTCGCGGCGTTCGTCGTCAATCGGAATGCCCTGAATGCCCAGTTGCCCCATCGCTGCTGCAGCGCCGGGTGCAGCAAGGGTGTCAGCCAGATAGACCCCCAGGCGCGGCAGGCGCACCGGTTGCGGGGCATCCTCACCATCGTCGGCGGGGCGATAGCGCAGCGCGTGGTGCAGCCGGTAATGCGCAACGGCGTAGGGGCCGACCAGCAGTTCGAACCCGAACATCCGCCCCGCCAGATCGCCCAGCGCCATCGATGCGGCAACACCGCCTTCGTCGGACATCACCTGATCGCGTACGCGTTCGGCCACGCCCAGCAGGAAGGTGCCAGTGCCGGTGGCCGGATCAAGGATCGTCACCGCCGGGTCGCGCAGGCCCTGAGTTCCCAGGTTCTCGCGCAAGGCACGGTCAAGCGCGCCGGTCATATAGCGGACCACTTCGATCGGAGTGTAATAGACCCCGTACTTCTCACGCGCCCGGGGATCGAAGGTCTGGAGGAAATCCTCATAGAAATAGAGGATCGGATCGCGGCCATCGCGCTGGATTGCCAGGATTTCGGGCGCGAAACTGTTTACACAGTCGCGCATCACTTCAAAACCGATGCCGATCTGGGTGGTAACTTCGTCCTCGCTCAGCACCCGCAGCGCGGCCTTCATCAGCGGATGCTCATCGGGCATCTGCCGCCAGGCGTCTTCGCCCACCGGGCCGTCACCGGCTTCGCGCACCAACAGCAGGCCGAAAGCCAATGTCTGGGCAAAGGCGGACGAAAACAGCACGTCGAAATCGGCAGCGGGATAGCCGCCCGCTTCCGGGTGGGCATAGAGCACGTTGCGAAAGGTGTTGCGCACCAGCATCAGCGGATCGTTGTCAAGACCTTCCAGCCGCAACTGGGCAATCCGTTCCTGTACTGCGCTGCGCACGATCCGCGCCGAATGGGCCAGCGCCTCGGCCAGTTGCTCGGCATTGCGGGCGGCGGGGGCATCGGTTCGGGCAAGGGTTGCCAGCAGCCCAAGGAAACCATCGAGCGGATGATCGTCGATCAGGGCATCGGCGGCGCGGTCGGTCGTTTCGGGGTGGAGCGCGCGACGCGGAACGAGCGTGGCTTCGCCCTGCAAGGCCCCGCGATGGTAGAGCCGGAAATCAGAGAAGTTGCACGCCGCCCAGGCATGCAGTTCTTTCAGCCGTTCGTACTGGCGCTTGTCATGGGCATCGCGCCAGCGTTCCGGATCGGCCGGTTTGGCCGACGCTTTGAGCTCGACAAAGGCGCGGGCCGGCTGGCCGGGGCGTTTGAGCGCGATATCGGGACGCCCGACGCCGGGATTGTTGAATTCAGGCGCAACGGTGAGATCGGGGACAGCCGGGAGCGTCGGAAGCAAGTCTGTCACAAGGCGCTGGAAATGCGGAGCCAAAGCAGGTTCGGATGCTTCCGGATTGGCCCGCCGCAGTTGCCGGATGGCTTGGGCGTAATTCTTGACAAGCGAAGTCTGACCGTTCGGCATGAGCGGACACTAACCGTGATAGTTGCCCCCGTCATGTGGAATTGCGTCCGTCCCTGAGGCGTCGGCAAATACGCTCTTGCCAGGGGAGGGGCGAAGGCCATTCCACCCCGCCCGGCAAAACCCCGCCAACTTCACTTGGCGTTCAGGCTCGCTCTGGCTATAGGGCCTGCCATGTCCGAACGCTCCACGCTCAAACTCGCCCTGTCTGCCACTGCCCTGACGGCCCTGCTGCTGCTGTCGGCCTGCGGGGGGCGTGGGGGTGGGCCCAAGGATACGGCCTTCGTCGCGCGCGATGTCGATACGCTTTACGGCGCCGCCAAGCAGCGGCTCGATCGCGGCGACACCATGCTCGCCGCAGCCCTGTTCGACGAGGTCGAGCGTCAGCACCCCTATTCGCCCTGGGCCCGCCGCGCCCAGCTGATGAGCGCCTTTTCCTATTACGTGGCAAAGGATTACACCAAGTCGGTCCAGGCCGCGCAGCGGTTCCTCTCGATCCATCCGGGCAACCGCGATGCGGCCTATGCCTATTACCTGATCGGGCTTTGCTATTACGAGCAGATCAGCGACGTGGACCGCGACCAGAAGATCACCCGCCAGGCGCTCGATGCCCTCAACGAAGTGGTGCGCCGCTTCCCGACCTCGCGCTATGCCGCCGATGCCAAGCTCAAGATCGACCTGGTCAACGACCACCTGGCCGGCAAGGAAATGCAGATCGGGCGGTTCTATGAACGCTCGGGCCGCTGGCTGGCGGCGAGCGAACGCTTCCGCAACGTCACCGAAAAGTACCAGACTACCAGCCACGCGCCCGAAGCGTTGTACCGGATGGTCGAAACCCAGCTGCAACTGGGCGCGCCGCAGGACGCGCAGAAATATGCTGCGGTGCTGGGGGCCAACTATCCCGGCAGCGAATGGTACGCCAAGGCCTATGCGCTGATGCAGAAGCACGCGCCGGGCGTGACGGTCAACTAAGCCGCCTTTTTGGAGCGGTTGGCCAATGAACGACACCGCCCGCCAACGCGCCTATTACGATCGCACTGCCGATCACTATGAAGCGATGCATGTGCGTGCCGATGACGAGCACGGGCAAGCGCTGGCCCGCTTTGCCGATACGGCGCGGCGGATGGGGGCGACGTCAGTGCTCGATGTCGGGGCCGGGACAGGCCGCGCGCTTGAGCTGCTGGGCGCGGCCCTGCCGGGGGTCAAGCTGGTGGGCGTTGAACCCAGCGCGGCGCTGCGCAGTGTCGGCCATGCCAAGGGGATCTCAGAAGACGCGCTGATCCACGGCAGCGGCGAGGCCTTGCCGTTCGAGGACGGGGCCTTCGATTTCGTGATCGAAACCGGCATGCTTCACCACGTGCCCGAACCTGCCAAGGTCGTCGCCGAAATGCTCCGCGTCGCGCGGCGCGGCGTGATGATCTCGGATTCGAACAAGTTCGCGCAAGGCTCCAAGGGACTGCGGCTGGTCAAGGCACTGGTTGACCGGCTGGGACTGTGGAAACCGTTCATCTGGCTCCAGACTCGTGGGCGTATGGCCAAGTGGAGCGAAGGCGACGGGGTGTTCTATTCCTATTCGGTGCTGGACAACTTCGAACAGGTCCGCGCCCGCTTCCCGCAGATTGAACTGGCCGCCACCGTGCCGATGACCGGGTCCAGCCTGCGCCGCGATGCCGGGCACCTGTGTCTGATTGCGACTTCGAACTAAGTTTCTACTCCCCAAGTTGACATTTCGTTCAGGCGTGTGTTCTATGGCTGACGACCATGCTTTCGCAGAAAACCCGCTATTCGATCCGCGCGCTCCAGCACCTCGCCGATACCTGGCGTCAGGGGCCGGTGCGGCTTGATACCATTGCCGAGGCGCAGAATATCCCGCGCAAGTTCCTGACCGTGATCTTGTCGGAAATGGTCCGCGGGGGCCTGGTGAATTCCACCCGCGGGCGCGACGGCGGCTATGAACTGGCGCTCGACCCGATCGACATCCGCTATGGCGATATCATCCGTCTGACCCGCGGCAGCCTGGCCCTGGTTCCTTGCGCCAGCCGCAACGCGCACGAGCATTGCCAGAACTGCCTGCCCGAAACCGAATGCCGCTTGCGCGGGCTGATGCTGATCCTGCGCGATGAAATGGCGGCGATGCTCGACCAGGTGACCCTGGCTGACGCGATCAAGCTGGAACCGCCGTTCGCGGATGCGCCGGAAGGCTGACTTCTTGCGCTGAGGCCTGATGCGCCTCGCGCAAGGCTGCGACAAATTGGTCGGTCGCGCGCTCCCAGGAATAGCTGGCACCGATTACCGCCGCTGCGAGCGGATCGAGTTTCAGCGCCTTGCGAATGGCAACCGACAGATCCTCGTCGAGCGCGCCGACTGTGGCTGGCAGTTCGTCATCGGGACCACGTCCGTTCGGTCCGATGATGTCGAGCGGGCCGTGGACCGGATAGGCCGCGACCGGCAGCCCGCAGGCCAGCGCCTCGATCAGCACCAGCCCGAAGGTATCGGTCCGGCTGGGGAACACGAAGACGTCGGCCGAGCAATAGGCCTTGGCCAAGCGCTCACCGGTCAGCGCGCCGGTGAAGATCGCTTCGGGATAGCGGGCCTTGAGCATGGCCAGATCCGGCCCGTCGCCCACTACCACTTTGTGGCCGGGGACTTTGGCCTCAAGGAAGGCCGGCAGGTTTTTCTCGACCGCGACCCGCCCGACATAAAGCATGACCGGGCCGGGCAGTGCGGCCAGTTCGGGCAAGGGGGCATGGCCGGGGCGGAACAGCTCGCGATCGATCCCGCGGCTCCACAGCCGCCAATTCGGCAGGCCCCGGCTTTCCAGTTCGGCGCCAAGCGTGGGCGTTGAAACCAGCACCGCGCGCGAAGGCGCATGAAAGCGCCGCATCAGGGGCCAGAACCGTTCGGCCTTCAGCCCGGTGCGCACCGCCGCATAGTCCGGAAACCGGGTGTGGAAGGCGGTTGTAAAGGGGATGCCCCGCGCGCAGCACCAGCCCCTTGCGCTCCACCCGATCGGTCCTTCGGTGGCGATGTGGACGATTTCGGGCGCAAAGTCGGTAAGCGTGCGGCGAGTGCCGAAGCGCGGGACAAGAGCAAGGCGGATTTCCTTGTAGCCGGGCATCGGCATGGTGCGGAACTGCTGCGGGGTAACCAGCTCAACCTCATGGCCGCGCTCCAGCAAATGGCTGACGGTGGTCGAAATCGAACGGACCACGCCGTTGACTTGCGGGTGCCAAGCGTCGGTGCAGATGGCGATCCTCATGCCACTTCCTTCTCTTTGCGTTTGGAGCCGCGTGCCGGCGCGGTACGCGCGGCCGCGGCCTTGCGGTTTTCCTCGGCCCAATCGAGCAGCGACATGGTGCCGTCGGCGGCCTCGACCAGCGCGGTGCAGCTCTCCACCCAGTCGCCGTCGTTGTAGTAAGTGACGCTGCCGATTGCGCGGATTTCGGCGCTGTGGATGTGTCCGCAGACCACTCCGTCAACCCCGCGTTCGCGCGCCGCGTGGGCTACCGCCTCTTCGAACTCGCCAATGAACGCGACCGCGTTCTTGACCCGCTTCTTGAGATAGGAGGACAGCGACCAATAGGGCAGGTGCAGCCGCCGCCGCATCCGGTTGAGCACCACGTTGAGCTGCAGCAGCACGGTGTAGGCCGCGTCCCCCAGGAAGGCCAGCCAGCGGTGATAGAGCACCACCACATCGAAGGCATCGCCGTGGGTGACCAGCAGCTGCCGCCCGTCGGCCGTGGTGTGGATCGCCTCCAGCGCTACTTCGACCCCGCCAAAGGTCATCCCGGCATAGGGCCGCAGCATCTCGTCATGGTTGCCCGCGATCAACACCACGCGGGTGCCTTTGTGCGCCAGCTTGAGGATCCGGCGGACCACTTCGTTGTGCGCGGCGGGCCAGTACCAGCCCTTGCGCAGCCGCCAGCCATCGACAATGTCGCCCACCAGGTAGAGCGTTTCGCAGTCGATCGAACGCAGGAAATCGAGCAGCAACACCGCATTGCAGCCGCGCGTGCCGAGGTGGATGTCGCTGATCCAGACCGTGCGGTATTTGCGTTTGGGGCGAAAGCCGCGCGGCTCGGGCAGGTCGAGCCAATCGGGGAGCGAACCGGGAAAGGACTTTTGGGTCATCGCGTCGTTACTCGCTGTTCCATGGCCGGGCATATGGCGCAGCAGCGTTGCAGTTGGGCGTCAGTTCGGGGACAGTTCGATGACGGCGGACAAGCGCGACTCTTCGGGGTGACTCTGCCCGGATCGCACGCTAGAACAGGCCGCGAACATGCTGACTTCGCTTGCCATCCGCAATGTCGTCCTGATCGAGGCGCTGGACCTGAGTTTTGGTCAGGGGCTGGGCGTGCTGACTGGTGAGACCGGGGCGGGCAAGTCGATCCTGCTTGATGCGCTGGGCCTGGCGCTGGGGGTGCGGGCCGACAGTGCGCTGGTCCGTTCGGGTGAAGAACAGGCCAGCGTCACCGCGACGTTCGAATTTGACAAGCTGCCCATGCCGATCCGCGCCATGCTGGGCGAGGCCGAGGTTGACGTTGAGCCGGGTGAGCCGCTGATCGTCAAACGGCGCTTGAAGGCCGATGGCGGATCCAAGGCGTTCATCAACGACCAGCCGGTCAGCGCCGCCTTGCTGCGTGAACTGGGCGCGCATCTGGTTGAGCTGCACGGCCAGCACGACGATCGCGGCCTGGTCAATCCGCGCGGGCACCGGATGCTGCTCGATCGCTATGCGCGTGCCGATGTTGAAGGCGTTGCCGCAGCTTGGGCCGACTGGCGCACTGCCCGAGACGAGCTGGAAGCAGCGCGCGCGGCGATTGCCCAGGCCAGCGCCGACCGCGACTTGCTGCTGGCCTATCTGGCCGAGCTGACTGCACTTGCCCCGCAGGAGGGCGAGGAGGCGGAACTCGCCGAAGCGCGCGCGGCGATGCAGAAGGGCGAGCGGCTGTCGGGCGATCTCGAGGAATTGCGCAAGCTGTGGGCCGGATCGGATTCGGCACTCACTACTCTACGCAGCGCGGCGCGGCGGCTGGACCGGATCGCGGGCGAGCATCCCCTGCTGGGCGAGGCATTGGCCGCGCTCGACCGTGCGGTGATCGAGGCGGGCGAGGCCGAAGACAAGCTGGAACGCGCGGCCGAGGCGCTGACCCACGATCCTGCCCAGCTGGACCGGATCGAGACCCGCCTGTTCGAACTGCGCGCCATGGCCCGCAAGCACCAGTGCCAGGTCGACGATCTGCCGCACCAGATGCGCACGATGCGCGCGCAATTGGATGCAATCGAAGGCGGCGAGGCGAATGTCGCGGCGCTTGAGGCGGCGGCTGAAGGTGCCGGAATCACCTACCGCGACCGTGCCGCTGCCTTGTCTGCCGCGCGGACCGAGGCGGCGCTGCGGCTCGATCAGGCGGTGGCGGGCGAACTCGCACCACTGAAGCTCGATGCCGCGCGCTTCCGCACCGGGGTCACGCGCTTGGCGGATGAGCAGTGGGGCGCCAGCGGGATCGACCGGGTCGAATTCCTGATCTCGACCAACCCCGGCGCTGATTTTGCCCCCCTGGCCAAGATCGCCTCAGGCGGCGAACTGTCGCGCTTCATCCTCGCGCTCAAGGTTGCGCTCGCCGAAGAGGGCGGGGCGGCGACAGTGATCTTCGACGAAATCGACCGCGGCGTCGGCGGTGCAGTCGCCTCAGCGATCGGCGAACGGTTGGCGCGCCTCGCCAGCGGCGGGCAATTGCTCGCCGTCACCCACAGCCCCCAAGTCGCTGCACGCGGACACCGGCACTACGTGATCGCCAAGAGCAGCGAGGGCACCGTCACGCGGACCTCGGTTCACTTGCTCGACAGCGCCGGACGCCAGGAAGAGATCGCCCGGATGCTCTCCGGCGCGGAAGTAACGCCCGAAGCGCGGGCGCAGGCGGACCGGTTGCTGGAGGGGGTGTGAGCAGCCACCCGCTCGACCGCCCGGTCTGGACCATGCTGACCACCCGCCAGTCGGTCCTGGCGCGCGGGGATCGGCGGGCCTGGCGGATCGACCCCGGCTTTGGTCCTTTCGCGGCGGCGCGCGACCAGGGGGACGAGGCCATGGCGGCACTGGCCGCGCTGATCCGGCCGGGGGAGCAAATCTGGCTGGTCGAGACCGAGGAATGGCCCGCGCCTGAAGGATTGGTCACGGTCCGCACTGCGCCGCTGGCGCAGATGGTGGCCGAGCACCCGATGCCGCTGCAGCCGGGCGATGACCAATGCATCTTGCTGGGCGATGACGATGCGGCCGAGATGGCCGAGCTTGCGCTCGCCACCGAACCGGGGCCGTGGCGCGCGCAGACCCGGCGCTATGGCCAGTTCTATGGGGTGCGCCGTGATGGCCGCCTGGCTGCGATGGCCGGTTCGCGGATGCTGCCGGGCGACACCTACGCCGAAGTATCGGGCGTCTGCACCTGGCCCGAATATCGCGGACAGGGCCTGGCAGCGCAGTTGATCCGGCAAGTCATGGCCGGTTTTTCCGCGCGCGGGCTGACCCCGTTCCTGCACTCCTACGCGGGTAACGCCAAGGCGATCGGGCTCTATGAGGCACTGGGCTTTCGCACCCGGCGCGCAATGGTTGTGACCGTGCTGGAGCGGGGTTGATGTCTTATGGTGGTCAGCACTACCCCCCAACCCCCTCCTCTAAAGAGGAGGGGGAGTTTGAGCATGGCGCCATTAGAGCCCCCTCCTCTTTAGAGGAGGGGGTTGGGGGTGGTGGCCCCACACGCAAAGTTCTCTTGAAACGCGCAGCCGAAATGCGCCAATATCCTACCGAGCCCGAACGGCGCATGTGGATGGAATTGCGCGACAGCCGATTCTTCGAATTCAAGTTCCGACGCCAGGTCGTAATGGGCAGAAGGATCGTTGATTTCTTCTGCCCCGCAAAAGGACTGGTCGTCGAGATTGACGGCGATACACACGATGCCGCGCGCGACTTAGCGAAGGACGCGAGGCTCACCCAGCAATTCGGGTTCGAAGTAGTTCGTTTCACCAACCCAGAGGTGATGGAGAACCTCGATGGAGTGCTGACCGCGCTCAAGATCACGCTTGAACGGCGGCCGGAACGCTGGTTGAACCGTCGCGAGCACCACCCCCCGACCCCCTCCTCTGAAGAGGAGGGGGAGTAAGAGATGTTCCGCCTCTAAGCCCCCTCCTCTTCAGAGGAGGGGGTTGGGGGTGGTGGAAGGCACAAGATGAACTTGCCAACGACCGAAGCCGATGCCGCCAATGAGCTGATGCGGCTTGCCAGGCAAATTGCGCATCACAACCGGCTGTACCACGCCGAGGACTCGCCCGAGATTTCGGATGCCGAGTATGATGCACTGGTGCGGCGCAACAATGAGCTGGAGGCGGCGTTTCCGCATCTGGTTCGGGATGATAGCCCAAGCCGCAAGGTGGGACATGAAGTTGCAGCATCGCCGCTGGCGAAGGTGCGGCACGACCAGCGGATGTTCAGCCTCGACAATGCCTTTTCGGACGAGGATGTGGCGGACTTCGTGGCGCGGGTGCGGCGGTTTCTGGCCTTGCCTGAGCACGCCGAAGTGGCGCTGACTGCCGAGGACAAGATCGACGGCCTGTCCTGCTCGCTACGGTACGAGCACGGCCAGCTGGTCCGCGCCGCGACTCGCGGCGACGGCGAGGTCGGCGAGGATGTGACGGCCAATGTCCGTACGATCGCTGACATCCCCGCGCAGCTTACCGGAAAAGTGCCCGATCTGTTCGAGATACGCGGCGAAGTTTACATGGCGAAAGAGGATTTCCTGGCGCTCAACGCGGCGCAGGAAGCAGTGGAGGGCAAGATCTTCGCCAACCCGCGCAATGCGGCTGCGGGCTCGCTCCGGCAAAAGGACCCCAATGTCACCGCCGCGCGGCCGCTGCGGTTCCTGGCCTGGGGCTGGGGCGCGGCGAGCGAGGTTCCCGAAGTCAGCCAGTTTGCAATGATGCAGCGGATTGGAGAGTGGGGCTTGCCGATCTCGCCGCTGCTGGCGCGCTGCGAGAGCGTCGAGGCAATGCTGACACATTACAACGCGATCCAGCGCCGCCGGGCCGAACTGGGCTATGACATTGACGGGGTGGTCTATAAGGTTGACCGGCTCGACTGGCAGGAGCGGCTGGGCTTTGTCGCCAAGGCCCCGCGCTGGGGGATCGCGCACAAGTTCCCGGCCGAGCGCGCCGAGACCACGCTCGAAGCGATTGACATCCAGGTCGGCCGCACCGGCAAGCTCACTCCTGTGGGGCGGCTCACCCCGGTGACCGTGGGCGGGGTAGTGGTCTCCAACGTCACGCTGCACAACCGGGATGAGATCGCCCGGCTGGGCGTGCGCCCCGGCGACCGCGTGGTGATCCAGCGCGCGGGCGACGTGATCCCGCAAGTGGTCGAGAACCTGACCCGCGAGGTGCCGCGCGAGGCCTATCATTTCCCCGACCATTGCCCCGAATGCCGCAGCGAAGCCGTGGCCGAGGAGGGGGAGGTCGATGTGCGCTGCACCGGCGGGCTGATCTGCCCGGCGCAGCGGACCGAACGGCTCAAGCATTTCGTTTCCCGCGCCGCACTCGATATCGAAGGGCTGGGCGAGAAGACCATCGATGAATTCTTTGCGCTCGGCTGGCTGGAAAGCCCGGCTGACATTTTCCGGCTAAAGCACCGCCGCGAGGCGATTTTGGGCCGCGAGGGGTGGAAGGACAAGTCGGTCGATAACCTCCTTGCCGCAATCGAGGCCAAACGCGAGCCCGATGCCGCGCGGTTGCTGTTTGGACTGGGGATCCGGCATGTGGGCGCGGTCACGGCGCGGGATTTGCTCAAGCGGTTTGTGACTTTGGAGAAGCTGCGCGAGGTTTCGGTGGCTGCTCGCCAAACCCAAACTCCGTTCGCATCGAGCGAAGTCGAGATGCCGCGCTCAGGTGTCTCGACTTCGCTCGACACGAACGGAGGTGGGGAGTCTTTGTCGGAATTGCTGTCCATCGATGGCATCGGCCCCGCCGTGGTCGAGGCGCTGGGCGATTTCTTCCACGAAGCACACAATGTCGCGGTCTGGGAGGACTTGCTCTCAGAAGTCTCCCCGCCGCCCTACGTGGTCGAAACCAGGGACAGCGCGGTGGCCGGCAAGACCGTGGTCTTCACCGGCGCGCTGGAGAGCATGAGCCGCGATGAGGCCAAGGCCCAGGCCGAACGGCTGGGTGCGCGCGCGGCGGGATCGGTTTCGGCCAAGACCGACCTGGTGGTGGCGGGCCCCGGCGCGGGATCGAAGCTCAAGAAGGCGGCCGAACTGGGGATCGAAGTGATCGACGAGGCCGCCTGGGCGGAGATCGTGCGGGCTGCGGGTTAGCTGGCCGCGAACATCTTGTCGTAAGCTGCGCGGTTTTCCTTGATCCACAGCATGCCCTGCATGTCTTCGGGATCAAGCCGCGGATCGAACCGCAGGCCGCAATTGTTGCCGCGGACCCAGATCACCGTGGCGAAGACGCGCAGTTCATGGAAGCTGAGGATCAGGCCCTGTTCGGCAGCCAGTGGGCGGTCGATCTTGAGCCGTGCACCGGCCATCGAGATGTCGTCGATCACGCAGCTGCGCTTCTCGTGCATCAGTTCCAGCGTTGCAGGCACGCCAAGGCGCAGCCGGTTCAGCTTGCGGCTGCCCTGTTTCTGAGCGGGGAACGACTGGAGTCCCATGCCTCTGCCTTAGCGGCAGAATGTTAACCATATGCTACGAATGCTCTTCGGCGCGCAGCACCGGCGATCCCTTGCCGGTGCGCAGCGCGATGATCAGTACGCCGCTCAGCGCAATCACTGTCCCCACGATCATCTTGGTATCGATCGGATCGTCGATCAGCCAGGACCCCAGGCCGATCGTCATCAAGGGAGTCATCAAGGTCAGCGCGGCAACCAGGTTGGCTTCGTACTTGGCGATCAGGAAGTAGTAGGCGGTGTGCGCGAAGATCGAGGTGACCAGCGCGGAGTAGAACACCGCTGCCAGGGCCGGCAAGCCCGCCGCCATGGTGCTTTCCACCGCGTTTGGTTCAAACACCAGTGAGAACGGCATGATTACCGCCGCGCCCATCAGCGCGACCCAGGCCTGGAATTGCAGTGGCGAAATCTCGTCCATCTGCTTCATCATGATCGCCCCCAGCGAGCCGCAGAAGGCCGAGGCAAGCAGCAGCAGCATGCCAGCGCTGATCGTGAAGCCTGGCTGGTACATGACGATCAGTACCCCGCCGAAAGCCAGCATGATCCCCAGCGTGCGCCGCCAGCGGATCCGCTCACCCAGCATCATGATCGACAGCAAGGTGGTCATCGGCACGCTGGTCTGAACCACGATTGCCGCTTCCGAGGCCGAGACCCAGTTCAGCGCCAGGAACATCAGCGCGAAACTGCCGCCGCCCATCAGCAGGCCCAGCACCGCGATCCGCCATAGCGGCTTGGGCACTGGTCGCAGCCAGGGCAGGGTGCAGATGAGGACAATGCCAAAGCGCAGCGCGGTGTAGAACAGCGGCGGGACATGCCAGTGGCTGACCAGCACTTTGCTGAGCACATTGTTGCTGGCCCAGACCAGGCAAATCAGCACAAACAGCAGGAAGTGGCGGAGGCTCACCGCGCTGGCACTTTGGCGGACCAGGCGCGCTTGCGCAGCCACAGGATTGACCAGTCGCCGTTGACCACGCGGCCTGCGATCCGCAGCCCCGCGCGGCGGCAGGCGCGGCGGACCTGGTCCTCTTGTGTTTCGAGCAGTCCTGCCAGCAGCAGGCTGCCGCCCGGCAGCAAATGCGCCGAGAAATGCGGGGCCAGGTCGATCAGCGGCCCGGCCAGGATATTGGCGATCACCAGATCATAGGGTCCGCGCGCCTTGAGCAGCGGATGCTCCATCCCGTCGGCCACCAGCATGGTCAGCTCGCCCGGGCGGTGCCCTTGGGCGATCCCGTTGGCGCGGGCATTGTCATCGACCACATCAAGGCAGACCGCGTCGATATCGCTCGCCGTGGCCAGTGCGCGCGGCCACAGGTGCAGCGCAGCGAAAGCCAGCAGGCCGGTGCCGGTGCCGATGTCGGCGCAGTTGCGCACTACCAGCCCGCGCGCTTTCATTTCGCTCAGCATCTCCAGGCACCCGGCGGTGGTGGCATGCTGACCGGTGCCGAAGGCCTGGCTGGCGGGAATGCAGAAGTCGCGCAGGCGTGCCATGTTCAGCGGCGGATGCTCGGGCGTATGGACATGAAAGCGCCCGGCGCGGATCGGTTCGAGCCCTTGCTGGCTGTGGGTCAGCCAGTCGGTGTCGGGCAAGGGTTCGGTCTGGAGCGCCGGGGCTGGTCCCGCAAACAACCGGGCGATGGCGGCCTTCTGGTTCTTGCTGGGCTTTCTGGGCAGATAGACTTCCAGTCGCCAGTCATCGGGACGGTCTTCGGCAATCTCGCTGCCGGCGATCACCATGTCGGGATCCCAGTCGGCCGCTTCTTCGTGCGCGACCAGCGCCGCTTCGATCTTGGGCCGCGGCGCGAAAGCAATGACTTTCCAGCTTTGGCTCACTGTCCGGCCCGTTCCCTGGCCAGCCGCTTTTCCAGCCGCTCGCTGCCGCCCGCGGCATAGGTAATGCAGGCGCGCGGACTGGTCAGCGGGGCCTTGCCCGACAGGCGTTGGAGCAAGTCACTGCCGCCCGGATGCGGGGTCAGCAGCAAGTCGCACGGCAACGCCTCGATCGTGCGCAGGCCGCCCCGCGCCGCCTCGACCCGTTCGGGGTGCTTGGTGAAATGATAGTCGTCGGCAGAAATCGTGTTGACGCTGTCGGCATAGGCAATGGTCAGGCATTTGCCGGCTTCGCAGCTTTGCCAGGTCCAGCTGGCGGAGCCCGGCGAATGGGTGGGATTGGCGTGCATGGTGAGGCGTGTGCCGCCGATGATCAGCGAAGCGCCGCTGCGCAGCACGCGGTCCACCCGCACGGGCTTCATCGGGTATTTGGCCAGCAAGGCAGCTTGCGGATCATCGGGATCGGCCTGGCCGGTGCGCATGGCCTTGGCCGCTCCGGGACTGACCGCAAGCTGCGCGCCAGTTGCCTGCTGGATCAGGGCCATGCCGCCAACATGGTCAAAATGCTCGTGCGTCATCAGCAGCCATTTGACCTGCTTGGGATCGAAGCCCAGTGCCTTGATATTGGCCAGCACATGCGGTGCGGCCTCTTGGGTGGCGGTGTCAATCAGCACCAGCCCGGCACCGGTTTCGATCAGCACCACGGTGATCCCGCAAGTGCCGACGTACCACGAGCGGCCGTGGATTTTCGCAGGCGGGGCCGGATCGGACCAGCCGTCGCGGGTTCCGCAGGCCGCGAGGATATCCCTGCTGGCACCGGGGCGCTCTGGCGCGGGAGCGGGCTTCGCGCCCAGCAGGGCAAGGGCGGCAAGGGCGATCAGCGGCTTAGCGGACATAGCTGGCTCCATTGGCGTCGATCACCGTGCCGGTCATGCTCTCGGGCGCGTCGAGCGCACAGAATTCGACGATCCGGGCGATTTCCTCGGGCCTCGCCACCCGGCCCAGCGGGATATCGGCGAGCAGGCCCGGCCCGCCGCGACTGGCGAGGTAATCGCCCGCCATCGCGGTGTCAGTAAAGCCGGGGCAGACCGCGTAGCTCATCACGCCGTTGCTGGCATATTGCCGGGCGATCGTCTTGTGCATTGCGATCATGCCGCCTTTCGCTGCGGCATAGTGCCAGTGATCGGGCGAATCCCCGCGATAGCCCGCGCGGCTGGCGACATGGACTACCCGGCCGCCCCGCTCATCCGCCAGCCAATGCCTGACCGCATAGCGCGACAGCTCGGCCGCGGCGGTCAGGTTGATCCGCAGGGTATCCTCCCAGTTGTCGAGCCATTCGATGTCGGAAAGCGTGATCGGGTTGGCGGCAAACAGCCCGGCATTGTTGACCAGCACATCGATCCGGCCGTGGGCGGACCGCTCCAGCGCCTCCTGCCAGATCCGCGCCGGGGCAGTGGGATCGGCCAGGTCTGCTCCGATCGTATCGGCATCGTGGGCCTTGCTGGCATGGCCAATCACTTGCGCCCCGCGTGCCCGCAAGGCCGAAGCAATCGCCGCGCCGATCCCGCGCGAGCTTCCGGTGACAAGGATGGTGAGTAGGGTCATTTTGCAGGCACTACACAAAGCACAAGGACTGACAATCCCCCTCCCCATTGGGGAGGGGCTAGGGGTGGGGGTGCGACGATGGCGTGGAACCCCCACCCCAACCCCTCCCCAGCGGGGAGGGCCTAGCGATAGCCCGCTTGCACAGCGGCCCGTTTTGACTAAGGGGATGTGCACGAATGGGGCCCGCGCCCCGCCAACCGCATAGGGATCTACCCGCAGATGGCCCAAGCAGAAACCAAGCCAAAGAGCCGCCCGATATCGCCGCACCTGGGAATCTGGCGCTGGGGTCCGGCGATGTTCGTCTCGATCCTGCACCGCGTGACCGGCAATGGTCTGGCGCTGGTAGGGCTGGGAGTGCTGCTGTGGTGGCTCTATGCGCTGGCCGCCGGGCCGATCGCCTATGACACTTTCGCCGCGCACGCCGGGGCCTGGTATGGCAAGGTCGTGCTGGTCGGGCTGACCTGGGCCTTCTTCAACCACATGGCCTCGGGCCTGCGCCACTTCGTGCTCGATATCGGCGCCGGTTACGAGCTCAAGAACAATAACCTCTGGTCGGTCCTGACCCCGCTGCTGGCCTTGGCCGCGACCGTGGTGGTCTGGACCGTGATCGTGCTGAAGTAAGGGAACGACGATGGGTAACGGAACCTCGATCGGACGGGTACGCGGGCTTGGCTCGGCCAGGCACGGCGCGCAGCACTGGCTGGTCCAGCGCTATACCGCAATCGGCAATCTGCTGGCCGGGCTCTACCTGCTGTTCTCGCTGGTGGCGCTGGGCGACTATTCGCACAAGGCCCTGCACGCCTGGCTGCACCAGCCGCTGCCGGCCATGATGATCGGCCTGTTCGTGGTCAGCACCTTCTGGCACGCCCGCCTTGGACTGCAGGTCCTGGTCGAGGACTATGTCCACGAAGAGGGCAACAAGTTCGCGGCCATGGCGCTGCTCAACCTTCTCGCATTCGCCGGGGCGGCCTTTGGCCTGCTCTGTGTTGTCCGCATCGCGCTCGGAGCCTGAGCATGCCAGAATCTACCTCCGCCCCAGCTTACAAGATCATCGACCACACTTATGACACTGTCGTGGTCGGGGCCGGTGGCTCAGGCCTGCGCGCCACGATGGGCAGCGCCGAGGCGGGCCTCAAGACCGCCTGCATCACCAAGGTGTTCCCGACCCGCAGCCACACTGTCGCGGCGCAAGGCGGGATCGCGGCCAGCTTGCAGAACAACAGCCCCGATCACTGGACCTGGCACATGTTCGACACCGTCAAAGGGTCGGACTGGCTGGGCGATCAGGACGCGATCGAATACATGGTGCGCGAGGCGCCCGCCGCAGTCTACGAGCTGGAACACGCCGGTGTGCCGTTTTCGCGCAACCCGGACGGCACGATCTACCAGCGTCCGTTCGGCGGGCACATGCAGAACATGGGCGAGGGCCCGCCGGTCCAGCGGACCTGCGCCGCAGCTGACCGGACCGGCCATGCCATGCTCCACGCGCTCTACCAGCAGAGCCTGAAGTACGACGCCGACTTCTTCATCGAATACTTCGCGATCGACCTGATCATGGAAAATGGGCAGTGCCGCGGCGTGATCGCGATGTGCATGGAAGACGGATCGATCCACCGCTTCCGCAGCCATGCCGTGGTCCTGGCGACCGGCGGCTATGGCCGCTGTTACTTCACTGCCACCAGCGCCCACACCTGCACCGGCGATGGTGGGGGCATGGTGCTGCGCGCGGGGCTGCCGCTGCAGGACATGGAATTCGTCCAGTTTCACCCCACCGGGATCTATGGTGCAGGCGTGCTGATCACCGAAGGCGCGCGCGGCGAGGGTGGTTACCTGACCAACTCCGAAGGCGAGCGGTTCATGGAGCGTTATGCCCCTTCGGCCAAGGACTTGGCCTCGCGAGACGTCGTCAGCCGTTCGATGGCGCTGGAAATGCGCAAAGGGCGGGGCGTCGGCCCGAACAAGGACCACATCTACCTGCACCTCGATCACATCGCGCCCGAAGTGCTGGCCGAGCGCCTGCCCGGGATCACCGAAAGCGGCAAGATCTTCGCGGGCGTTGACCTCACCCGTCAACCGCTGCCGGTCTGCCCGACGGTGCACTACAATATGGGCGGTATCCCCACCAATTATCACGGCGAAGTGATGACCATCGGCAAGGACGGCAATCCCGAAACCGTGGTCCCCGGCCTGTTCGCGGTTGGCGAAGCGGCCTGCGTTTCAGTCCACGGTGCCAACCGCCTGGGCTCGAACAGTCTGATCGACCTGGTGGTCTTCGGCCGCGCCGCCGGGCACCGCCTGAAGGAACTGGTCAAGCCGCAGTCGGCCCATGCCGAACTGCCCAAGGACAGCGCCGACCTCGCGCTGACCCGGCTCGATCACTTCCGCAATGCCAAGGGCGGCTCACCCACCGCCGAAGTCCGCCTCGAAATGCAGCGCACCATGACCAAGGGCTGCGCAGTGTTCCGCGACGAGGCCCTGATGGCCGAAGGCAAGGCCGCACTCGCCAAGACCTATGAGCGGATGCAGGACCTCCACGTCACCGACCGCTCGCTGATCTGGAACAGCGATCTGATCGAGACGATGGAACTCGACAACCTGATCGCCCAGGCCTCTGTCACCATCCACGGCGCCCACAACCGCAAGGAATCGCGCGGCGCCCACGCCCACGAGGACTTCCCCGATCGGGATGACAAGAACTGGATGAAGCACACCGCGGCCTGGTTTGACGGCTGGGGCGGCAAGGGCGGTTCGGTGCGGTTGGACTATCGGCCGGTGCATGAATATACGCTCACGGACGATGTGGATTATATCAAGCCGAAGAAGCGGGTTTATTGACTTTAAAGAGGCTCCTAGCTGCTTTGACTGCCTGAGCCGCGTCAATCTACGCCTCACTTTAAACGATTTGTTGCCGATTGCCGAAGTAGTTAGACTCTACGCAATCAATCGGGAGAGTTTGGTGACGAGCTTTGGACGCAAAGGGGTGGTCGAATCGACCCTGCCTCTCCCAATGAACCGCAGCATGTCTGCTGCGGCGCAAGACGTTGTATCGCCTTCACTCCAGTACGACGTCACACTTCATCCCATGGCAATGCTGCTTGGAGTAATGGCCGGACTGGCCGGGGCGATGGTATGCTTCAAGGGACTTCAGGATCCGCGTGGCCTACTGATCAACCGGGTGATCGAATTGGACCCGGGCAGTGCCAACGTGTTTTGGGGCGCACTGATCGTTGCCAGCCTTGGCTTTGCCGTGTTGGCTGCCGTCCGGTTTGTTCAGTCGTTCGGGGAACGGGTCTTCATCACACTGGATAGCCATGCGATATCTGGACCAACTAGCGACTACGGGTTGCGCACCGCCCGTATCGAATATCGTTCGATTCAGAATGTAAGGGTGTTAGCGATGCGGGGGCAGGAATCGGTAGTGATTTCGGCGACCGATGGGCGGAAAATCAAGGTCGGCCAATGGCGGTTTCGCGTTTCCGCACAATGGATGGACTTCCAACGCGAACTTTGTTCGAGAGTCGGCGGGCGCTGAGGCTCAAGCCGCCCATTGATGGACTGCGGTGACTTCTCCAAGCGTCCCCGAGCTACGGTGAGAGCTACGGTGACACTTTACTTAACCCCCAAACCCCGTCACCCTGAACTCGCTTCAGGGTCCATTTCTCGACACCACCCGAAGCGCCGTTGGGCGGCAAGGCCGCGCGGTTTGGTTTGCCAAGGGGCGGTCGGGCTAAAGGCACGATAGACCCTGAAACGAGTTCAGGGTGACGCATTTGGGTGGGTTGTGAGGGATCGGGCTACGGGTTTGTGTCTCCGTTGGCCTCGCCGCCAGACGATTGCTCGATCAGCTCATCCAGATCGAAATCCTCATCGATTCCGCTGTCCAGCCCATCGTCGATCAGCGCGACAAATATCTGCTTCATCAGTTCGTCGGGTGCGTCGATTGGCAAGCCCTCGCCGGTGACCGGATGGTAGCGACCGTAGGCTATGTGGACGTAGCCTTCATCGTCCAGCCTTACGCCCGGGATCCGGTTGACGTGCGAACTGACATTGCTGTGCGGCGTTCTCCCATCCATTTCGCGACTTTAGCATCAATGCTGCAAGGCAGGGCGGCAATCAGCTCCGTTTCGGCTCAGTCTCACCCCTCGTCCTCCCACCGCTCCACCTTCAAATGCTGCCCCGGATCGCGCTGGACGTGGAGGATGCTGAGCACTTCGACGCTGTCTTTGCTGGCCAGGTAGTAGATGTGGTGCATTCCGCTGCGCTTGCGGCGCAGACCGGGGAGGATGTCGCCGTAGAGCGGGTGGCGCAGGGCAGTGGTTGCGAGGCTTTCGATCGCTTGCCGAAGCTCGCCCACATAGCGAAAGGCCTGTTCGTGTCCCCATTCGCCGACCGTGTAATCGGCGGCATCCTCGATGTCCTGCGCGGCGTCGGGCCGGACAATGACCTTACGCATCGGTTTGGGGACCGAACTTCCGTTCCATAAATGCGTCCCAGTCAAACTCCACCGCAGGCCCGCTATCCAGCGATTTCTGGATGATCGCCCGCAGCGCCTCAACCTTCGCATCCTCGGCCATATATTGCCGCATCGCCTCGCGCACCACTTCGCTGGTCGAGCCGAACTCGCCGCTTTCCACCTTGCGGCGGGCGAAGTCGGTGAAGGGTTTGCCGAGGGCGATCGAGGTGTTCTTGCTGGCCATGCGGCGAAAATACCAAATATTGGTACACCGGTCAATTCACGCCAAGCCGCGCACCATTAACCCCATCGAGAGGTTCCGCGCCTAACCCGGCCGGGTCAGGAGACAGTTCATGAAATTCGTCGAACTCAAGTCGCGCGGCGGGAACTACCTTGTCGTGGCGAGCAATGTCGCCTGGCTGCGAACCGGCGAGAACGGCCAGACCATGGTCGGTATCGTCGGCAGCACCCCACTGCAGGTCAACGGTTCGATCGAGGAAGTGGCGGCGATGATCCTCGTCGGGTGACGGGTCTGGTTAGTCTGGGCGGGCTCTTCTGCAGCCAGCCATTCCACTTGACCTCTTTGCCGCAACACTCTGCGCCGCGCCGACTTTCGAATGCGGGGGCCAGGCGCGGTCTCCGCGTGCCGGTTTGGGAAAACTCGTGCGCTCTCCCCCTTGCCTTTCGTGCACGCGCGGCTAGTCTGCGCGCCATAACCGCCACGCAAGGCGGAGTCTCCCGGGCCGCGCGATCAATCCTTTGCAGAGGTAGCGACCCATGGCGATCATCACTGGCACCCCGAGCGACGATTTTCTTCCCGGCACTCCGGATCCGGACACGATTACCGGCGATGCAGGCAACGACACCATCGCGGGCGGCGACGGTGACGATACGATCACCGGCGACGACGGTGACGATTTCATCAGAGGCCAGGGCGGCGCGGACACTATCAGCGGCGGCGCGGGCAGTGACACGCTGTTTGGCGGCTCCACGTCCAGCCCGTCTCCGCAACCGGGCGACCTTGGGGACACGATCGATGGCGGCGATGGCAACGACCTGATCCGCGGCGGGGACGGCGACGATGTTCTGACGGGCGGTCTGGGTGACGACAACCTGCGCGGCGATGCCGGCAACGACACCATGGATGGCGGCGACGGGTTCGATTTCATCTCTTACCGCTATGACGATCTTGTGGGGCCGGTCTTCGTGGACATGCGGACCTTTACGGGAACCGGCACCGTTGACGACGGGCGCGGCGGGATCGACACCGTATCGAACTTCGAATTTCTCGGCCTGCTCGGCACCAACAGCGACGACGTGCTGCGCGGTTCGACCACGCTGCGCAACCAGCTCAACGGCAATGGCGGCGCTGACTTCATCACCGGGGGTGACCTGGACGACGTGATCAACGGCGACGGTATTGGCAGCGCCACCGATGGCGACGATACCATCCGCGGCAACGGCGGGGCGGACACGATTACCGG
>Ga0207952_1000209_pt1 | contig 59603 bp, 67 predicted proteins | sample SubbioR12Aug_8Ca_FD_184831 | JGI IMG/M metagenome (GOLD analysis project Ga0207952, IMG submission 184831) | Serpentinite rock and fluid subsurface biosphere microbial communities from McLaughlin Reserve, California, USA - CR12Aug_8Ca (SPAdes) | ecosystem: Environmental > Terrestrial > Deep...
GGGATTTGGTTATGATTTTGAAGATGCACGTGGGATTAATCATCCTCCCGCAATAGCTGGTGCATATTTTGCAGCAAAATTAGGTGTATCAGAATATCTTGTAAAAAATAAAATTCAGGCTGGGGTTATCATACTACGTGAAATTAGACCTGAATACGCTATTCCAGTTGGTGTATGGCAGGTAAGAGAAGGAATTCGCTCTGCAATGATGCAATCTCCAATATTTGGTAATTCTTTTGATGATGCACTTGCTTTGGCTTCAAATAAAACAAGTATTAGTAAACTTGAATGGATCTCAAAAGGAAATATTAGGAAATTAATTCATCAAAAAACAATCGCTGATTTTTTCTAATTAACTTTTACTGCTAAAAAATTATGCCTAAATTTTCTAATTCTAGTCTTTTTGGATCATTACATCCTGTTTCTAAAGTATGTTTTTACCCAAAAAATTACAATGGATACTCTGAGATGTGTTAAATGCAGTAAGACTATACCAAAAACCGCTAATTATGTAATAGTTGTATTTTTAGTCAAGGGTAAATTATCTGACCCCTCTTATGAGCATCTTTGCTGTCCTGATAAATTATCTATTACATGTTAATGTAATCTTGATCTATTTATTGACCATTTTTTAATTCAATTATAGTGCAGAATAAGAACTTGTTAATTGGAATTGCCATTATTGCCAGTCCGATTGTTTTTGCCATTATTGCATTTCCTGATAGCTTTAGTCTAAGTTGGAATCAAGGTCGAGGTGGATTTATTTTTGCACTAGTATTTGTTGTTGCAGAGTTAATTGGTCTTAAAATTATTATTTCTAAAAAAAGATTACTCACTGTAATTCCAATAGCCGCAGCTGTAATTGCATATCTTATAGGATTGGAATATGGATTAAGAGATTTTATTTTATCTGGAGAAGAATTGTTTAACGTCCAATTAATTTATTCTTGGACATGGATGTGGGATTTTATTATAATGAGCATTTTTGTTGTAGTTGCACTAAGTATATTTTTTGGTAAACGTTGGATTCGAATTGCACCTGCAGGTCCAATATTTCTTGCTGGTAGTGCAATAATTCTTTCATTGGATGCATTTTTCCCATATGACTCGCTTGGCCCATTACAATATGTAGTACCGTATTTGGTTCAAACCAATGTTTGGTTGATAAATGTGCTTGATTTGGGAACTGCCACTGCTCGAGACAACATCATGTTCTTAAAAGGTGATTTTGGACCCATGGTACTTCAGGTATTTTGGCCATCGGCTGGTGTACACAGTGTTATTATCTATTCGTTGGTTATGGGTGCATTCCTGCTAAAAATGAATATTCATAGAAATCGAAAATTGATTTACTTTGGAATAGGAATTGTAGGTACTATTGGTGTGAATATGATCAGGATCTTCTCTTTATCTTGGTATGCACTAAAAGTTACTACTGATGCTAAACAATGGGAAGAATTTCACTCCGTTGCAGGCGAGATCATGTTTTTGCCTTGGCTGTTTGTATTTTTACTGATAGTAATTATTATAGAAACAAGGAGACTAAAAAAATCAGAATCTGAGGGAAAAATTACTCCTAAAAATAGTTAGTAATGCTACTTTGACCTCGAATTTCTGCAAGTTCTGAAACTTTTACACCTAATCGTCTGATTGTGCTTTTTTGTTCCTCTAAAGATTCTTTTAGCAACTGTAATGCATTTTTTTGCAATTCTTCCAAACTAGAAGTATGGTTTTTTAGCATTCTGGATTTTGTTTTACTAGTCAAATCTGACTGAATGAACTGTATTCCGACCGATTTGAATGTTCTATTATTTTTTTTAATTACTTCATGTAACTCTTTGCATAATTCAATAATATTTTCTGCAAGGAATTCATAATTGTTTGAATCTTTTTTTAGGGTAGAAAGTTTACTGTACTGTATGCTTGCCTCTCTTTCTTTTACTGGGTCGATGTCAATTCCTCTAATTGCATTGAATATGTAGGTTCCATGTTTTCTACCAAATTCTTTATTCAAAGTAAATACGTCTAATTTTTTAATATCTTTAATTGTTTCAAAAGTCATCTCAGTAAATCTTTCTTCTGTCTTCTTTCCAATTCCTGGTATTGCTCTGATCTTTAATTGTTCCAAGAATTCCTCAACTTTTTCTGGCGATATAATTGTCAATCCATCCGGTTTTCTAAAATCTGATGCTATTTTGGAAATTAATTTGTTTGAGGAAACTCCTATTGAGCAACTAAGTTTTAATTTTTCTCTAATTGCATTTTTAATTTGTTGTGCTAAATGACTCGCTATGTCAAAATTTCCTTCCACTCTGTCGGTGACATCTAAATATGCTTCATCTTTCCCTACATATTCAAAAATATCTGCATTTTCCTTGATGATTTCCATAGCCTTTTGAGACATTTCTCCATAATACTCAAAATCAACTGGAAGAAACACTGCATCTTTTCTTTCTTCTAGTCTTTTTTTTGCAAAAATAATTGGTATGCCTGATTTTACTCCGTATTTTCTAGCTATGTAATTTGCAGTTGCAATTGCTCCGCTATCTCCACCTCTATCTGAAAAAACACAGACACACACTGGCTTTGATTTTAAATTTGGAGATCTTATTTCTTCACACTGTGCAAAGAAATAATCAAAATCTATGTGGAACACTATTCTAGCTCCCAATAATTTAAATTCTTTTTGTGATTATTACTATATTGTGTTTAGTCTAAAGCCTGAATTCTGTCTATGATTGTATGTTTTTGTCCACTTTTACTATTTTTTAAAACTACTTGTAATGCTATATGTGCCTAGCCACTTATGTGTAGACAATGAAATTTTTAAGTGTACTTAAATCTGGAATTAAATATGGAGATCCTTGATGAATCTAGTAGGATTCAGACTTTACATAGTTTGAATGTACTTGATACTCCTCCTGAGGAAAGATTTGATAGGATAACCAAAATTGCACAAATTATGTTCGACGTTCCAATTGCACTTGTTAGTTTAGTTGATTCTGATAGACAATGGTTCAAGTCATGTGCTGGACTTTCAGTTACTGAAACTCCTCGAAGTATGTCTTTTTGCAGTCACGCAATTTTGAATGAAGATGTGATGACTGTGAGTGATGCAACACAAGATGAACGCTTTGCAAATAATCCTCTTGTTACTGGAAATCCTAATATCAGATTCTATGCTGGAAAACCAATACGACATCCAGATGGTGAAATGCTGGGTACTCTTTGTATAATCGATACCAAGCCCCGTGTTTTTAGTAGAGCCGATAAAAGCGTCTTGATTGATCTTGCAAATTGGGTTGAGAGTGAATTTAAAAATACGGTTTTGACAAATTCATTAAAAATAACTGCTGAAAATTTATCAATAACTAAAGAAGAGCTTGTAGAACAAAACAAAAACTTAACACAATTAGTAAAAGAAAAAACAAATCAAATTCTAAAACAGGATAGATTATCTACAATAGGTTCAATGGCATCTCGTATTGCACATGATTTGAGAAATCCCCTGTCTGTTATTCAAATGTCTTCAGAACTTTTGAAAATGGATCTTGAAAAACATATGGATGATACAATGAAATTACAATGTTCATCATTACAGAATGCAATTACCGAAATTAATCGAATTATAGGTGACGTGTTGGATTTTGCTAGAACTACAGATCTTCATCTTCAAACTAATTCTGTTTCTAGAATCTTAAATAATTGTATTTCAAACATTGTAATTCCTAAAGACGTTTCAATTGATTTACCTAATAATGATGTTCAGATTAATTGTGATGCGAGAAAACTTCAGGCTGTTTTTTCTAATTTAATTACGAATTCAATTCAAGCAATTAATAATATTGGCCACATTAAAATTTCATTATTTGATTCAAATGAAAAAATCGTTCTTTCTTTTGAAGATTCTGGAAGTGGTGTCCCTGAAGATGTACTGCCAAAAATATTTGAACCTCTTTTTACAACAAAAACGGCTGGAACTGGCTTGGGTTTGAGTATTTGTAACTTAATTGTTAAACAACACGGTGGTTCGATAAGCGTACAGAACAACCCCACTACATTTACAATAGAATTGCCAAAACTCTGATTCTAAAATTATTGATTAAACGATACAATTCATCTAAATACCGAATAATTTTATGAAAAATGTGACTTATCCAGTATCTTCTGATGATAATGGAATTAACATAAAGCCCGAATTGATGGAAAAAGAAAAATTATACCATTATGTGTTTAAAGATAAAGTTCTATTGCTGTTCAAAGACTCTCAAGATTTCCTAAATTGCTATGAAATTGAAGAAGAAGAATTAGTTAATCAAGTAAAGAATGCCAAAACTGATGAAGAAGTTGAAAAAATCTTTGAAAAATACATCCAGCGTGATGACCCAAAAATTAAATAAAAGATAATGAAGATTTTGTTATTAAAGGAACAATAAATTGAGTGATTCAAAAAAATCTAAAGACGCGGAAGACATTTTGTCTGAATTTCACGACACTCATGTATCCACTGAACCAGAACCAGCATTATCTTCACCTGAACCAGAACCAGCATTATCTTCACCTGAACCAGAACCAGCATTATCTTCACCTGAACCAGAACCAGCATTATCTTCACCTGAATCAGCATTATCTTCCACTCCAAATACGTCGTCAACTCAAAGTAAACATGATCCTGAAGAACGAGATGTAATTTTTGTTGGCAATAAACCAATTATGACATATGTTTCAGCTACTTTGACACAACTTTCAACAAGACATACAGTTACCATTAAAGCTAGAGGCAAAAAAATTACACAGGCAGTTGACGTATCTCAAATGATTGTTAAACGAATGAATACTGTTGGATATGTTATAAGCGATGTGAGAATATTGTCTGATTCCCTTCTTTCACAAGATGGTAAATTACGTAATGTCTCTACAATTGAAATTGACATTACAAAAAATTAAAACTATTAGGAAACTAATCTTAATATCTATAGGTATCACTGTTGTTATTTTACTACTAGGATTTATCGTATCTTCTTGTGGGCTACAACATATTGTAATTATTAATGATTTAAAATCATATGAATCGTCTTTTGATCCAGAATTTTGTGAAGGTTTAGTTGAAAAAATTAATTTGTTTAATGATGACTGTGAACCTAAAGTTGAAATTATAGATTGCGGCTAAATAACATCTGATATGAATGATATTCCAAAATAAATTAACATAGAACTCAAGACAATCATTAAAATTTTATAATTTCTACTAGAAAGAATTTTAACGCTTTTAGATGCTAGATGTGCTATTGAATACAGCCATGCAAAATCCATCCAAATATGTAACACAAAAACAATTAGTATTCCTGTAAATGCCCATATTAGCATTGCATCTGAAATTAATTTAAAACCAATACTTACCCACCAAATAATAAAAAATGGATTTAATGCACTAAGAATAATCCCTGTAAGTACAGCTCCCTGTTTTGGATTGAAATGTTTTGTATCTTTTCTTTGCAATGTTGTTTTAATCTGTAATCCGGCAAAAACAAAAAGTACTATTGCACCTAAAATGGAAATTACAGTTCTAAATTCTGGAAAAATTTCTAATGAAAATACTCCAATTCCTAGCAAAATTACCAGTGGCAGTTCTACTATTGTATGTCCTATCGCCATCTGTATTCCTGCTTTTCCCCCACCACGCAAGCCCTGTGCTATGTTTGCTGCAAATAATGGTCCTGGTGCCATTACCCCTGATGCCGAAATCAGGATAACCGTTAATGCAAATTCTGGTATTTGATTCAATGATTTTCTATTGTTATTGGTTACGTTATAAAATAAACTTGATAGTGTTGTAGTTTTGTTATCTGTAAATTGAATCTTTTATGTTTCGTGTTTCTTCATCTGTTTCTTTAATTGATAGTTCTGCTTTCTCTGCCTCTTTTTGTAATAATGGGATATCGCATGAAGTTCCAGGAATTAATTTTGCTATACCTGTACATAATTCTGCACTTGATCTAAAATCAGGACCAGTTCCATCTGTTTGAAAAAGAACCACAATCACATCTTGATTTGTAATACTGCCCTCATTAAGTAGCACTCCAGGAATTCCCGGAATTGTTCCATGCTGAAGAATTTTTAATCCTGATTTTTTTAATTTTTCTCTTGCAGACTCAGTATTGCCTACAGCAACCATCCCTCCTAATCCTCCAAGAGATTTCACTGCAACACTACTTACTACCAGTTCAATTTTTTGTTTTTTTGCCCACTTGAGCATTGTCCTTGCAATGGATCTATGTAATGACTCATGAATAGTAAGATATGATAAGAAAATTGAAACTTTGAGATCGTCATTGACGAAAATTCTTGTTGGGTAATTTGGTTTTCCTTCTTTAACAACACTGATAGTCGGAAAACTATCTGAATCAATAACTCCTGCTACACTAAACTGTGATGTTTGAATCATTGATTCAGTCGCAATTGCACTGGCAAATCCCATTGAAGGAAATCCATCTATTAAATATCCACCTTCTACATTAATCGGTCTTAATTCTTTGATTCTAATTTTAGAGTACAATGTGTTACGTTGAGACTTGCTGAATAATAGTTTTTATCTGATTATGTTTTTAATTTTGAAAGTAGCGCAGCATATATGAAAGGTAAAATTGTTGTAACTTCTGCATGAAGAGTTGCTTGTCTTGCTTGTTGTGTGACCTTTCCCCATGAAATAGCCTCTCTTACAAGTGCTCCGCTTAAACTACCATCAAACTCCTGTGCAGTTGTAATGTAAAACGCATAATCTAATCCATCCCTATATTGATTCCACCATAATGTGTGATGTTTTGAAATTCCTCCGCCAATCATCAATGCTCCTGATTTTTTTGCTTTGAAAATTAACCCTGATAATAATTCTGAATCTGCCGTAATGTTTAATTTAAAATCATTATGTTTTTGTGTGAATAACCAAATTTGGCTACCTACTGCACCGTCCATTATCCCAGGAACTACTACATTGATGTTATTTTTGTAAGCCCAATACAGAAATGAATTTTCTCCCAAATGTTTTCCAATCATCTTACATATTTCTGCTGTTGACATTTCTTTTACTCCTTTTTTGTATTCTTCTTCTAAAAATGACTGCATCTTTTCTTCAATGAGTGGACCATAGCTTTCCATTGGCACTAAAATGTTTCCTAATCTGTGAATATGTTGATCTGCTAATTCTCCATCATCCATAGTAAATGAACCTTCTTTGTAATTTGAAAAATGTCTAGCAATGTCATGATCCAAAGCTCCACAAGTTGTAATTACAACATCAAACCACTTGTTTTTTATCATATCTTTTATTATTCCCCTTAACCCTGTTGATATTACCGCTCCAACAAAGGACACAAACTTTAGACATTCTTTATCTGAAATCATAGTCGTTAAGATATCAAGACCGTCTGAGAGATTAACTGATTCAAATCCCCCTGATTTAGATATCTCGTCAAAAATTTTTCCTATCGATGTGTTTGAATCTATTTGAATGTCTTTTACAGGACGACCTGACTCTATCATAATATGATTTTTTTTAAGCTGTATAAAATTCTGCCTTAACCAATCTATTTTTTACTAGAAGAATTCCATGTTTGTCTTTACTCTAATGCCTTAAACGAGAAACAGATTCACATGATATCTGGCTGAGCCTGATAAGAGATCGTCCTGCTTCTCGCCAATATATTGTATTTTTTACCTAAAAAGGAACGCGTATCATTTGTTAGTCGATAATGCCTGAATATTGTTGCTTTTTGAATTCACCATGTATTTTTTCATCATCAATTCATAACATAGATATTTTTGAATTCTTAATTCTTGATATTCTAAAACACTATAACTGGAATGAATTTTTAATTGATTTAATTTAAAATATGTCTACTATCACTGCTCTAAATTATTGATTGAATAATTATGAACTCCTATAATTAAAAATATATGAATTAGAGATTATGCCATTATGATTTGAAGAAATCGTGCCGGCGGCTCTATCGTTGACATCCTCTCAAATCTTGATGAGCATCTACTGTGAATTCTCTCTAGTGTTGTATATCTACATTCAGAACAGATTTGCTGAATCGGTTCTCTGCATGTAGAGCATTTGTTTTGTACTTGAAGACTCATTCCACAATTTCTACATAATTCATCTGGCATTTTTATCACCTCGTTTTGAAAATTGGATGGGTGGAAAAAACTTTCCCATCCACAATTTCATATGATGTGACAATGTTTGAATGGATGTTGGAATATTTTGAGTAATCATTTTCCAATCACCTCTATTACTCTACTGCCACTCTCTTGCCTTTTGGTTTTTCTTCGGCAAGGGACAAGGTCAGTTCCAATATTCCATTGGTGTATTGTGCCTTGGCTGAATTTTCATCTACTTTGTACTTCAATGGAATTTTTGTACTGTATTTTCTGTCTCCATGTTTGGCAGAAATTTCTACTACTCCTTCTACTATGCTTACATTGATGTCTGATTTTTCAATTCCTGGCATCTCTGTAATCAGCTTTAGTGTACGGCTTTTTTCGTCAACGGATTCGTCCACATATGGCTCTCTGACATCTAATTCCGTCATTGAACCCTTAGGCTTTACATTTCCCCATTCTTTTACATGGGGTTTTCCGTTAGGTCCTATGGTCATCTCATAGCCATAGTAATACGGGCCAAATGTTTGAATTTTTGAATCATTTGGAAATTCAAAGATGTCGTCCGTGGCAAAAAAAGGATCAGACAATCTTCGAAATGCTCTTTCGAATTGGTTATCAAACCACATTTTATTCACCGAGTATGTGTAATATTTATTACATTATATAAATATTTTGTAAATTATGTAAATATATGACTAATTGTCATTTCTATGACAATATTAAAATATGATTCTTCAGAGTACAATTCATGCTAAATTCAATTCTTGCATATGAGGAAGTTCAATCAAAACCGAGAACTGAAAGACAGGTGACCTATTTTTGTAGATTGTGTAGAGAATATGGGATAAAAACCCGAAAAGCACATTTGCAAAATTTTCATAATGCCAATCGAGATACAGTAACAAAGAGAAGCAATCAGGATCTAGTTGATGTTATTTTTATAGAATCTAAATAATGATTGCAATGTTTAATTATATTTTATTAGATATCTCAACTAGTATTTCCTATGACTAAAACATTGAAAGCTAGTTTTATTGATCACATCAATATGGAAGTAAAAGATTTAGAACAAAGTGTTGCATTTTACAAAGATCTTTTTGGATTTGAAATTAAAAAAGAACAACCTGAAGAGAAATCAAAAATTATCGGTAATGACAATGTCAAACTATGTCTGTATGAGAATCCTGAGATGAAACCTGAAGGTGCAATCGCTCATTTTGGTTTTCATGTTGAAAACTTTGATGAGATAATAATGATATGTAAATCGCTAGGTGTTACAATTAATTATGATGGTCCTATTCAATTTGAAAAATCACGTTCCATTTACATAAGTGATCCAAATGGATATGATATTGAGCTAAGTGAAGTTTTCGGAGGAGGATTATGATTAATGTACTTTCAAAAATAATGAGACAAACACAATGAATCTACAAGATACTCGTATATTAGTTACCGGTGGAACCGGATTTATTGGTTCTAGACTTGCAAAAAAGCTACATGATTCTGGTGCAGATGTAACAATTCTTGCTAGAAGAAAACAGGAAAATCTACCTTTTAAAATAATTTTGGGTGATCTAACCAATCCTAATTTACGCTTTGATCAAAAATTTGAGGTTGTATGTCATTTAGCATCTGTGACTCCTCTAGAAAAAAATAAAAAAATAATCCAATCTGTAAATTATGATGGTGTGAAAAATCTTTTTTCAGCTGTATCTGGTGCAAAATTGTTCATCTATGTTTCAGGTCTAGCTGTATTTGATCCAAAATATGACAAAATTACAGAAACAACTCCTAAAAAATCTGATACTGAATTCATCAAAACACGAATCAAGGCACAAGAGTTCCTAGAAGAAAACTGTAAAAAATTTGGAATAAATTTTTCTGTGGCATATCTAGGAGATGTTGTATATGGTGATGGTGGATTTTTCAAATCAATGATAATTGATAGAATGCAAAAAGGTACATTTAGAATTCCTGGAAATGGAAAATACATCAAAAATTTCATTCATGTTGAAGATGTTGTAGATGCATTAATTGAAGTTCTTCAAAAATCTGAAACTGATTCCTATATTTTGACTGATTCTAAGCCTACACCGTTTGTAGAATTTCTAAATTATATCTCTGACAATCTTGGAGTAAAAAAACCAAAAACGGTTCCAACCGCTTTGGCGAAACTGGTATTAGGTTCAGATGCAATTAAACTGTTAACCCGTTCAGCCAGTGCTTCAAATCATAAAATTTCACAAATTTATGATTTCAAGTTCCCATCTTACAAAGAAGGTCTAAGTAACTTGCTTCCTAAATTATGACTCTACGTGTATATTTTTAATAAATTAGAAAACTTAAAACCTGCATCCTGTCTTTGATTTTTGAATGGGAAATAGAATCAGAGTGGGATTGGTAGGTATAGGTAATTGTTTTGCCGGTTTAATTCAAGGAATAGAATACTATAGACAAAACCCTTCTCAAGAAGTCACAGGTATTATCCATGATAAACTTGCTGGATATGGAATTCATGACATTGATTTTGTATGTGGCTTTGATGTAGGTGATAACAAAGTTGGAACTCCTCTTAATGAAGCAATTTACGCATATCCAAACATGGTTGATTGGATCCCAAAAGAGAAAATGCCAAAAACAAATGCCAAAGTCTACGAAAGTCCATTGTTAGATGGAGTGGGAATATGGGTAGAAAATCGAATCAAGCCTATGGAATCTAAAAAATCTCACGATCAAATAACTGAGGAAGTAAAAAAAATTCTTAAAGAAAATAATGTTGAAATTATTGTATCGTATTTACCAGTTGGTTCTGATAAAGTGACAGAATTTTGGGCTCAAATTTGTCTTGATACAAACACCGCTTTTGTAAATTGCATTCCTTCTTTTATTGCATCTGATGAAAAATGGGCAAAAAAATTCAAAGAAAAAAATATTCCCGTCATAGGTGATGACATTAAGGGTCAAGTTGGAGCTACAATAGTTCATAGAACACTTGCAAAACTTTGCAGTGATCGTGGAACTAAAATTGAAAAAACTTACCAAATTAACGTAGGTGGAAACACTGATTTCTTAAACATGAAGGAACAAGACCGTTTAGCCTCAAAGAGAATATCTAAAACCGAAAGTGTTCAAAGTCAACTTAAAGAGAGATTAGCAGATGATCAAATCTATGTTGGCCCATCTGACTTTATTCCATTTTTAGGCAACACTAAACTAATGTTTATGCGAATTGAAGGTAGACAATGGGCTAATATCCCATATAACATGGAAGTTCGTTTAGAAGTAGATGATAAAGCAAATTCTGCAGGTATTGTAATCGATGCTATTAGATTAGCAAAGATTGCACTTGATAGGGGCGTAGGTGGCCCAATTATTCCTGCAAGTGCATATTTGATGAAACATCCTCTTGTGCAAATGCCAGATGTTCAAGCAAAACAAGACTGTGAAAAGTTCGTTGAAGGAAAATAACACTTAAAATTCTTATTTTTTGAATTTATCTTTTTTTAAAAATCCATTTAATTTCTTATTTTGGTTCAAAAATTTATGCGTAAAAATACGATTAAATTCTATTTTTATATAAAAATTAGGCACGATTTTTAGTATTTCTAATCATTGATAATCTGCCCTAGATCATATTTTAATTTCATAATACACACCGTTACGAAAAAAATGATAGTAAACCAAGAAAAATTAATCAATTATGTCAACTAAACTTGTTAACCATCGATTATCCAACCAATTGAGAAAATAATTTCATTGGTTCACATTAAAAAAGTAGAGATCTTTGGTTTCAAATCATTTGGATTTAAAAATACCACAGTTATGTTTGAACCTGGATTAGTCTCGATCTCTGGCCCAAACGGTTCTGGAAAAAGTAACATTCTTGACGCAATAATTTTTGCACTTGGTGAAAACAAACCAAAAATGATGAGAGTCGATAAACTTCGATCTCTTATTCATGATATTGAAGGTAACAGACATGGACCAAAGATGGCCAGATCTAGTGTTCATTTTGATAATTCCGATAGAAAAATCCCTGTAGATTCTGATTCAGTAGAAATTACAAGAGAAATGGATGATAAGGGTGAAAATAATTATTATCTAAATAAAAAACCAACAAATCGAAGTCAGATATTAGATCTATTAGATGTTGCAAATGCTGGATTGGGTCAGCTTAATGCAGTACAACAAGGAACTGTTACTAGGATTTCTGAATTCACATCTGAAGAAAAACGAAAAACAATTGAAGATTTAATTGGGTTGTCTTACTTTGATGAGAAAAAAACTGAAGCCATAAAACAACTTGATGATGCTGATAGACGTTTAGAGATTGCACTGGCAAAGATGGGTGAAATTAAAAAAAGAATTGATGAGCTTGAGGAAGAAAGAAATCAAAAACTACGTCATGATATTCTTGAAAGAGAACTGAATCGTTACAAAGCTATTGCTGCCTCGAATAAACTACGCCTAATAATAGGTCAAAAAACCTCAAAAGAAGACACTTTTAACAAAATTACCACAGAAATTAAGACATTTGATGATGAGAGAATTCAGATTAGAAATGAAATTAATGCTTTAGATACTGAAAAATCAAAATTAATGACCACTGCAAATGATTACAGTCAAGCTAAGGCTGCAATTGATTCTGAACTCAGTACTGCAATGGAACAATACGAAATAGATAACAGTGCAATTGTTGCATCAAACAAACGACTACAACAAATTGAAATAAGAATTCCTGAAATTCAAAATGAAATTGAAGCAATTAATCAAACCGGACAAGAAATTAAATCTCAGATTTTAAAATGTCAAGAATCAATAAATGAAATTAACATCAAAAAGAATAAAATCAATGATGATCTTGAAGTAATTGATTCTGAAAGAAATATAATTTTAACAGAGCAATCTGTTGCAGCATCTAAAAAATCTGAAATTGATAACAAAATAAAATTACTTTCTGATCAACTCAATGATGCAAAGCTTAAACTATCCAAAGCAGAAAATGAAAAAGAAGAATCTCAAATTAAAATTAAATCTAATTCTACACGATTGGTTGAATTGGAACAAGATGTGATAAAACTATCTGCCCTAAAATTAAGATTAGAAACTATAATTGATAATCATAATGCATCTATTTCTGAATTACAATCACGAATAGCAAGATTAAATTCAAAAAAATTAAAAACTGTAAATGATTTGGAAGAGCTTGATTTAATTTTAGAAAAGTCAAGCAAGGCTGCTGCTCAATATGAATCAAAAATTAAAACTGTTAAAGGAATAATGCATGAAGATTATACTGTTGCTAAACTAAAAGAAGATGCTGATAAGCTTGGTATTGAAGGATTAGTTTATGAAATGATTTCTTGGGATAAGCAATATGAGCGTGCTGTACTTGCTGTAAGCTCTGATTGGATTAAGGCAATTGTTGTACCTGATTTTGCAACATTACTTGGAATTGCTGAGGTTGCACGTTCTAAAAATTTACCAAAATTAAAAATAATACCTCTTGACGCAATTCCAAAATTCAAATTAGATTTACCAAAAGATTCTGGCGTCGTTGGAGTACTTTCTGATTATGTGAAATGTGATCCATCATACTCTGCTCTCAAAACATTTCTTTTTGGAAATGTGGTTCTAGTTGATTCTAGGGACTCTGCGTATCGGATCTCCAAAATGGGTCATAAAGCCGTGACTATGACTGGTGAGTATTTTGAGGCTAAAGGTGGCGCAGTAATCATTGATATTAATTCAAAAATTTCAAAATTAACCAAAATCATCTCCATGAGTACTGATATTGATGGATTGTTAGAATCAATCAGTCTTCTTAAAAAATATGTTTTAAAGAAGAAACACTCTCTAAAGAAATTAGAAGATTCTGTCCAAGGATATTCAAAGAGATTATCTCTTTCAGAACAAGGTCTTGCATCTACTGATGAAAATTATTCCCATTTGAAATCAAGAATTTCATCTGCAATTAATATGAAGCAGCAATTAACTGAAAGAATTTCTGAATTAAATAAAAGACATGCTACTCTGCTTGTAGATATATCTTCAAACGAATCTCATATCGAGTCACTTAATTCAAGAATTACAATTGTTGAAGAGAATTATGCAAGTGGAGAACAAACACGTATTGCAAATGAACTATCTAAAGTTAATGAAAAGAAATCCAATCTTGAAAAACTTTACACGACTATTATGAATGAATATCGTGATAAAGATTCACAGTTGACAACATTACTAAATGAAGAAAATAGAAAACAATCTAGAATAAAAAGTCTTAATGATGAAATATCTTCGTTAAATTCACAACATGAAGAATTAGAAAATAAAATTAAAGAATTAGAAATAAGAAAGGAATCTAAGACAAGCATACTTGTAGCACTTAGAGAAAAAGAACAAGAACTAATTTCTACTTCTGGTTCTTCCATTGGTCATCTTAAAGAATATGATGATAAATTAAAAATTCTTTCAGAAAAAGACAAAGAACTTACTAAAGAAATTAACTCACTTGAAAGACAATCTGATTCTCTTACTCGTGATTTACATGAGTTAAATGAAAACGCAACAAAACTTAATGCAATTTTATCGTCATTTGGATTTGATAAAAACATGGAGACATTTGATGTTGAACCTATAGTTCATGGCTTAACTACTGAGTTTAACTCTCTTAATGCTCTTAATGCAAAAGCTCCTGAAACTTATCTTGAAGTATCTTATGGCTATCGCTCTATGTCTGTACGTAAAAATTCATTGGAAGAAGAACGAAATTCTATTGTTAAATTTATTGAAGATATTGAAAAAGATAAACGACAAACCTTCTTAGATGCATTTGACAAAGTTGACAAAGAAATACGTCTTATCTTCAGTAAAATGACTGGTGGTAACGCTTGGCTTGAATTACAAAATGAAGATGATATTTTCAATTCTGGTATATCTTACATGATTCAATTTCCAAATAAACCAAAAAGAGAATCAACATCAATTAGCGGTGGTGAAAAAACTCTTGCGGCAATTGTCTTTGTCTTGGCACTTCAAAAATTAAAACCGTCTCCATTTTATCTATTTGATGAAGTGGATGCACATCTTGATGCACCAAACTCTGAAAGACTTGCAAAAATTTTAGAAGAACGTTCACAAGAGAGCCAATTCATTATGGTTTCTCTCAAAGACTCTGTTGTACAAAAAGCCAAATTAATCTATGGCGTTTATCCAAAAAATGGCGTATCCTATGTTGTTACATACAAAGACAAACGTATGCCTTCAGTTAAAACATCCTAATCTAGACTAACATAACAAGCAACAGAATGATCTTTTTCTATATTTTCTAAAATTGGTTCGGTTTTGCATTTCTCAATGGCATATGGGCATCTTGCTCTAAATCTACAACCTGAATAAACATCAATATCTAGTGGATCATTAATTCTTATTTTTTTTTCTTTATTGAGATTTTCCGGATCTGGTTCAGAAATTGCATCGATTAGAGCTTGAGTGTATGGATGTTTTGGTTTTAACAATATTTCATCAATTGCCCCCATCTCTACTATTTTCCCAAGATACAAAATTCCTATTCTCTGACCAAAATGCCTGGCAGTAGCTAAATCATGTGTAATGTAAACAAATGAAATTTGATATTTTTTTTGTAATTCATGCATTAATTCAAGCATCTCCGCTCTAATTGATACATCTAACATAGAAACAGGCTCATCCGCAATGATTATTTTTGGTCTTAACGCTAATGCCCTTGCAAGTACCACTCTCTGTCTCTGACCACCTGATAACATATGTGGATATTTTTTTAGAATATCTTCAGTAGACTCTAGTTTTACTTCACGTAATACGTCGATAACTCTTTTTTTCCTGTCTTCTTTATCCCCAATCTTATGTATTTCCAAGGGTTCTGAAACTATGTCTGCAATATTCATTCGTGGATTAATTGAATCATACGGATCTTGATGGATCATTTGACAATTCATTCTAATTTTCTCTAAACTTTTTTTATCATCGCTGATTTCTTCATTTTCAAAAATTATTTTTCCAGAATCCGCTTGAATGGATTTGAGAATTAATTTTGCAATTGTGGATTTACCAGATCCTGACTCTCCAGCTAATACAAACACCTCTCCTTTTTTTAGACTAAATGATACGTCGTCAACTGCTTTTATTGTAACTGTTTTTGTTCTAAAGACGCTTTTTTTAATAAAAAACTTCCTCAAATTTTCTATTCTTAGAATCTCATTCAATGCATAGACTTGGATAAAGAAGTATATCAAGAAATATGATTCATGCCTGATGAATTGTCATAAGGCATTTATGTTAAAAAAAGTCTGTTTTATTACTTGAGTAAAACAATTCAAAATAGTCTAAATTATAAAAAATATGTAGTCGATTCTAAATTACAGTATTTTAAACCTAATTCTGCTAAAATTGAAAAGAGTTTTGCAGATGAGATTTCTTTTAGCCTGACTCAAAATTCTAAATTCATCAGCCCTAAATTTTTTTATGATAGAAAAGGTTCTGAATTATTTGAAAAAATATGTGATTTATCTGAATATTATCCTACTAGGACAGAAATTAACATCCTCCAAAATCTAAAAGAAAATTTTACTAAATATGTTGATCACTCCTTTAGATTAGTCGAACTTGGTAGTGGTTCATCAGTTAAAACAAGGCTAATTTTAGACATTTTAAATAAATTTCATGAAAAAATTGAATATTTTCCAATCGATATTTCTGAAATTTTGACTGAAAGTTCCTATCTACTTCAAAAAGATTATGAAAATTTGCATATCACTGGAATAATTGATACCTATGAGGGTGGTCTTGAATTTATAAAAAATTATGATAATAAAAAAAATCTAATTATTTTCTTAGGTTCTAGTTTTGGAAATTTTATTCCTGAAGATGGAAAAAAATTTCTGAAAAAAATCAACTCTACTATGAAATCTGATGATTTGTTCTTAATTGGTTTGGATTTAGTAAAAAATAAAGAAACATTAGAAAATGCATATGATGATTCTAAAGGAATAACTGCACAGTTTAATCTTAATGTCTTATCTAGAATCAACGATGAATTAGATGCTGATTTTAATCTAAATAATTTTATTCATTATGCTAGATATAATGAAGACGAACAACGAATTGAAATGTATCTTAAATCTTTAGTGGAACAACTTGTTGTTATCCAGAAAGCAAATCTTTCAATAACATTAAAGAAAAATGAATTAATTCATACTGAACACTCACACAAATACAAATTACCACAAATTAAAGAATTAATGACCCAGACTGGGTTTAACATTAAGCATATTTGGTTAGATGAAAATAATTACTTTGCATTGACTTTGGTATCAAAAAATTCTTAATTCTAATTATTTTCAACACATCTGAATCCAGAAAATAGCCATCTTTCATCCAATCTGAAAAAATTTCGATAACTTCCACGAATAGCCATCTTTGGCGTTCCAAATGAACCCCCACGTAATACTTTCTGATTTGTAAACCATTTGTCATTGTATTCATCAAACCCCGATCTAAATCCAGGATAACCTGTAAATTCTGATGCTGTCCATTCCCAGACATCACCAATCATTTGATGACATCCTGATGAACTTATTCCATTAGGATATGATCCAATTTCTGTACATCCCCAATGATATGATTCTAGCAAATTGGCATTATGCTCTGTTGGAGGCTCATTTCCCCAAGGAAATATTGTTTTTTGTTGTTTTTCTTCATTCCAGCAAGCAGCTTTCTCCCATTCTGCTTCTGTTGGCAGTCTTTTTCCTGCCCATTTGCAATATGCATCTGCTTCATAATAGCTAACATGGCATACTGGCTCTTTTGGATTTAATTTTCGAATTCCTAGAAAATCTCTAACTTTCCATTGACCGTCAATTTTTTCCCAATACATCGGTGATTTCCAATCATTTTCTTTTACTTTCTCCCATCCATCAGATAGCCAATGTTTGTAGGTATCATATCCGCCATCCTCAATAAATTTTAGATATTGTTCATTGGTAATTGGAAACATATCAATTGAATAATTTTCTAGATACACTTTGTGTTCTGGTAGTTCAATATCGTAACAAAATCCATTTCCATTATATCCCATTGTGTATACCCCGCCTTTGATATGAACCGAGTTTTGTTCAACACTTTTTGATTTTGGCATTTCATTTTTTTTGATTGGTCTATATTGATCTGCCAATAAATGTTGTAAATCATACACTAGTAATTCTTGATGTTGACATTCATGATGTAGTCCTGTTATAATTAATTTTATTGCGTTGTCATTTAACGAATCTGATTCAATAAGGTGATTTACTTTTTGACTAATCGTATTAAAATATTGAAAAATTTGCTCTGTTGTTGGTCGTGATATGATTCCTCTTTTGCCTTTGTCATGAGGAACTCCAAATTGCTGATAGTAAGAGTTTAGATACTCTGAAAATTCTTTAGAATAAAATTCATATTTGTTGTTTATTTTACTCATAATTGCTTCATAGATCCAACTCACATGACCGACATGCCATTTTACAGGACTAGTAAAAAATGCAGTTTGTACTATGAAATCATCTTTTTCAAGAGTTTTTACTAATTCTAAAGTTCTGTTTCTTGTTTCTTTGAATTGCTCTAAAAGTGATTTATTTTCTTCCACATCTGTGGCAGTTTTCATTTTTTAATACCCTCTTGCAAAAATTGGTATTTCTTTGCTTTGTTCATTACAGTAAATACATTTTCCATTAGTGTTTTCACTACTAAATGGAATTACTCTTATGTCTGCCCCAGTTTCCTCTTTGATTTTTTCTTCACATTCGATTTTACCGCACCAATATGCATTGAAAAATCCTCCTCTTCCTATCTTTGATTTGAATTCTGAATATTCTGAAATATTTATCGTATTCTCTTTAGCTTTAACTTTTGCAATTTCTAACATGTCTTTTTGTATTTCATCTAATATTGTAGATATTTTTTCAATTTCATTGATTCCTATACTTATTTTTTCTCGATTGTATCTTTTTGCTAAAACAATTTGGTGTTTTTCAATGTCTTTTGGACCAATCTCTATTCTTAATGGAATTCCTTTTAGCTCCCAGTCATTGAATTTATAGCCTGGTGTTAGTTCGTTTCTATCGTCTACATGAACTCGAATTTTTTTAGATTCTAGTTGCTGACGAATCTCATTTAATTTTGGAAATATGGCATTTTTTGCATCATCTGATTTGTAAATTGGAACAATTACTACTTGAATTGGTGCTACTTTTGGTGGAAGTACGAGGCCTTTATCGTCACCATGTACCATGATCATTGCTCCAATTAATCTCCATGATACTCCCCATGATGTTTGCCATGCAAATTGTTCAACATTATCTTTATCTGAAAATTTTACTTCAAATGGTATTGAAAAGTTCTGTCCTAGAAAATGTGATGTTCCCATCTGAAGTGCTTTTCCATCTGGCATTATTGATTCCATAGTGGTAGTGTATACTGCTCCTACAAATTTTTCTTTTTCACTTTTCTTACCTGTTACTACAGGAATTGCTAATTCATCTTGAACTGTATTTTTATAAATTTCTAAAATCTTTATAACTTCTTTTTCAGCTTCCTCCTTAATTGCATGTACGGTGTGGCCTTCTTGCCATAAAAATTCTGAAGTCCTGAGAAATGGTTTTGTAGCTTTTATCTCTGCTCTTAATGCTGTATTCCAAAAATTAATTTTTAGTGGTAAATCTCGCCAACTTTGAATCCATTTTGAATACATTGTATATGCTAAAGTTTCTGAAGTTGGTCTAAGTGCTAATCTGTCCCCTATTTCATTTTCTCCTGAATGTGTAACCCAAAATACCTCTGGATTAAATCCTGCAAAATGTTTTTGTTCTTTTCCTAAAAGTGATTCTGGAATTAAGATTGGAAGAAAACCATTTCTAATTCCGTTTTTAAAGAATTTTTCATCAAACGTGTTTCTTAGTGATTCCCAAATTGAATACCCATCTGGTCTTAATACTATTAGTCCTTTGACTGGTGCATAATCTGCTAACTTAGCTTTGAGTACAACTTGGGTGTACCATTCACTAAAATCGGCCTCTTTTGAAACTGTAATTCCAATATCTTCTTTACTCAAACTAGAATTCAAAGAAATAATTTTACTAATGAGCCTTTCGTGATGATTGTAACCTGATTTAATTAAATTTCTTTTATTTTAAAGGGTCGCCTTTACAGAGAACTTTGCCCATTACTCTACTCTGGAAATTGGGGCAAACAAAACACTGAATAAATTGAATATCTTCTTTTAATACTGGACACTTTACAAATTCCTGCTTCATTTTTTTAAGCATTTTTGGACTGACTCCTTTTAGTTTTAATTTTCCTTTGTCATCCATCATGCCTGATTCTTTTAGCTCATTTTTGACATCTTCGGGAAGTTTTTGTTTGTCTTCTGTCATGTCGATTGTTACTTCGTACTTGTGTTCCAACTCTTCCATGAGATAATCTATCATCAACCTTGATTTATTACTAGCGTTTTTGGTCTTGAAAAAATTATACTTTAATATCATGAACTAATTTGATATTAAATACCTCTCACAACATCCAATTATTATAAAAACTAGTATTATGGCGATTTTTTAAAACAATTGATATGACATCCTAGAATTACTGGTTAGCGTAAATATTGTATGTAATTCAATACACATACCGTTGCTTATGTTTGCTGAAAATTATTATCAAATATGGAAAATATTGGAAATATTTCCGATGATAAAGAAAAACCTGTCTCAAAAACATTGACGGCGTCAAAATCTTTAGAATCTGAAAATAAAACAATTGAAGAAAAACGACTAAAACTTGCATTAGCTCTACGTAAATTCTGAAATCCCTTTGGAGGTATTTTACTTAATGCGATCATTTGATGTGTACTTGGTATGTTAAGTGTGAATTTACACTCAACTTTAATATAATTAGTAATTTTTTTGCAAATTAGAAAACAATTGCTGGCAATTTTTGATGTTGAAGGGGTTCTATATGATGCAGAATATCTTCCAATTCTTGCAGAAAAACTCCATAAAGAAGATGAAATTTGGGAAATCACAAAAAAAGGTATACAGGGTGTAATCAATTGGGAGGATGGTCTTAGAACAAGAGTTGAAGCATTGAAGGGACTTGATTATAAAACATGTAAAGAAATTGCAGATGCGTTGCCAATTATGACTGGTGCAAAAGAAGCATGTAGAGTTCTAAAAGCAGCAGGATGGAAACTGTTGGCTGTTTCTGGTGGATTTACAATAATGACTGACAGATTAAAAAAAGAATTGGATCTAGATTATGTCTATTCAAATGAATTGGTATTCAAAGATGGTAAACTGGATGGACTTGTATTGCATGTTGATTCTGATAAATCAAAATCCGCAAAAATAAAAATTGCAGAATGGAATGAAAAAAAAGAAAATATCATATGTGTTGTAGATGGAGCAAACGATGTCAAGTTATTTGATATATCTGGTCTGGGAATAGCATATAGAGCTCAAGATGTAGTAAAGGACTTGGCAACTACCACCTTAGAAGAAAAAGATCTTTCAAAAATACTTGATATTATAAATAAACACTATCATCTAACCCTTGAAACTCAAACTCCTGCATAAACAATATCTTACTGTGTTTTTACAACTATTATAATTGCAAATCATTCCAGTACACATAGAAAAAGAAATTGAACCTCACGATAATTTATCTGAATTAATTATAAATTCTCAGGAAATACATGGTGGCGATGTATTAGTTATCGCTCAAAAAATAATCTCAAAACAAGAAGGCCGTATAGTTGAACTCTCATCTATAATTCCTTCATTATTAGCTGAAGGCATTAGCTCGGAATATTCAAAAGATCCAAAGATTATGCAATTAATTCTAAATGAATCAAAACAAATTATACGAATGGATCGTGGAATAATCATAGTTGAAACAAATAATGGATTTATTTGTGCAAACGCCGGTGTAGATGAAAGTAATGTTCCAAATGGATATGCAACTCTGCTTCCACTCAACTCGGATCTTTCTGCAGACTATATTCGTACTGAAATATTGAAAAAAACTAACAAATCAATTTCTGTTATCATCTCTGATACATTTGGTCGTCCATTTAGAATGGGGCAAATTAACTGTGCCATCGGAATTTCTGGCATGAACCCTATTCTTGATTATGCAGGCACCAAAGATTCTTTTGACAAAACATTACGTGTTACAGCAATTGCAATAGCTGATGAACTATGTAGTGCTGCTGAATTAGTTATGAAAAAAACAACCAATTGTCCCGTTGCAATTATCCGTGGTTATGATTTTAAAAATGAACCCTCATCCATTAATGGTCTCATTCGTCCGGAAAAAGAAGATCTGTTTAGATGAGTAGTATATTTGCAATAGGATTATAATCAAAGGAAACAATTTTACATTTAATTGATTATTAAAACTGAATTACATTGCCACAATTCATTCTCAAATTTTCATGTAGGTGATAAAGAAGCACCGTATGATTGTGATATTTCAATAAGAGATCAACTTGAACGCTCTTATCATTTAGGATTGGGTGCAATTTTTGTTACCAATCATAATACTTTGGATGGATATCATCAGTTGTTGCAATATAAAAAAAATCATTTAAAATTTCAAAATATTGAAGTTTATCCAGCAGAGGAGATCACAACTGATACTGGAGCTCATGTTCTGGCATATGGGATTCATGATGCTATTAAACCTGGAATGACTTTGGATGAAATAATCGATCAAGTAAGAAGTCAAGGCGGTGTTTCATCTGCCCCTCATCCATTTAGTTTGCTTGATGCTTTACGTGATGATGCTAAAAAATGCGATATGGTTGAGGTTTTCAATAGCAATAATATTGATATTCTTTCAAATGCCAGAGCCACACAATTTGCAATTGATAATAAAATGATACAAGTATCTGGTAGTGATTCCCACGTTCTTTCAACATTGGGTCGTTGTGTAAATTTAATAGATTCTGAAAACAACCTTGATAGTATACTACATTCAATGAAACATGGTAAAATTGAAATTTTGCAAACTGGTTATGCCTTACAAAATGAAACCCTTGATCATCTAAAATACAAAATTCATAATTCAAAAGATTACTTGATTGATTATATTTCTGAACATTATCCTCATGCAAAATGGCTTTTGACTTTTCTGCTAAAAGTATATGATGTAAATCAAAATAGTCATGTGTGGGCTTTATTTTATAAAATTGCATTATTCTTGATGAAGAGAATTTCTCAAAAAATTAATTTCCAAAATCATGATCCGGGATTTATGAAGGATCGAAATCTTACAACTATGTTTAAAATGGCACTATAGTCAAAAATATGATATTAAAACTCGTATGATTTTAATATAACAAAACATGCATAATGTATTAGATAGCATTATGTCTGAATCAACTGAAAAAAAATTGGATGCAACTGGATTGTTTTGTCCTGAACCTGTATTTAGGACTAAAATTGAAATTGAACGAATGCAAGTAGGACAAGTGTTAACTGTATCTGCAGATGACCCTGCAGCTGAAGAAGACATTACACGATGGGTGACAAGAAATGGTCATGAATTATTAAACTTGAAAAAAGACGGTAATACTATAACATTTCAAATTAAAAAGGTAAAATAAATTAAAATTATGGCATCTATCACTAGTTCTGATATTTTAAATCGAGTAGGTAACACCCCCCTTGTAAAATTAGATTCACTTTCAAATCCAAAAATTAATTATTTTGCAAAACTTGAAGGACATAATCCATTTGGTTCTGTTAAAGATAGAGCTGCATATTGGATGATTAAAGATGGTGAAGAGAAAGGTAAACTTACAAAAGGAAAAAGTATCATTATTGAACCAACATCTGGAAACACTGGGATAGCATTAACTGGTATTGCAAATTTACTTGGTTACAAAGTTGAAATTGTAATTCCTGAAAAAGCCAGTAATGAAACTAAGGATATAATTAGAAAGTTAGGTGCTAAAGTTTTTGAAACCAGTGATGATCTTTGTCCTAAAGTAGGAGCTGGAACTGATCAAAGTATAGCATTGGCAACTTCGATAGCATCATCCCGACCTGATACATACTATTCTCCAAATCAATATGCCAATGAGGCCAATTTTATGGGCCATTATGTTGGTACAGGTCCTGAAATATGGAAACAAACAGATGGAAATGTCACCCATTTCTTTACAGGTGTTGGAACGGGTGGAACAATCACCGGAATTGGTGCATACCTTAAAGAAAAAAATTCAAATATCAAAATAATTGGTTGTCAACCCCAGCAAAATCATCTTATTCAAGGATGGAGAAATTTTGAAGAGTCCGCAAAACCTGATTTGTTTTTAAAACGTGAAAACATAGTTGATGATTGGGTATCTGTTAACAATGACGAAGCCTTTTCAGTTGTAAAGGATGTACTTAGGAAAGATAAATTATTAATCAGCCCTTCATCCGCGGCTGTTTACGCATGTATGAAAAAATATCCTATAGATGGAGATGCATGTGTAGTGGGAATATTTGCAGATGATGGAAGAAAATTCAAAAGTGTATATTCTACACAAAACATAATGACTGAAACTGAATTTGATAATGCTCTTAAAGAAGCAAAACATATGTCCGAATTAGCATACTAGATTTTAATTATCTATTTTTTAGTTTCATTTTCTTCTAAAATATTTTTTAAATGTTTTTCATAAAATTCTCTAAAAAATTTATTCATATCCATTTCATGATGAAGACACGCATTACTTGTTTCAATTAATTTTTCTCTTAGTTCTTTGCTCCACTTACTTTGTTGCTTATCATTTGATTTAATGCTTGACGGATTTTGTTTAATCTCTTCCATGTTTGTAATTAATTTTAATACCATTTGGCGAAATTTACTAATGTTAAGTAAAAATAAACCTGATTGCTCCTTGTCTACTAAATTCATTAATGCGTGAGCCTGTGTATAATATTCTGTTCCCTTTTCACTATATTTTTTAAATTCATTGACACGTTTTTGCCAATACGGTTCAGTAGCATTTTCAATTACTTTGTAATTGAATTGAATTTCTGATAATTCTTTTCCAAGATTTGCTAAATTAATACTGTATTCTTTGGCTGTTTTTTTTAATTTTTCAAGATCTTCAATCATATCTTTTCAAGGTATTTCTTCAATAAAGAGTTTGAATTCTACTTATTGAAATCCTTTTTCCAAGACTCAGATGACTTTTTTGAATAATTCATTATGCATTTTTCACAAAATGAATCCCACTCATCAACTTCTAAATTTTTGAAAAATTCAATTGTCCATGTATATGGTGGTTCTTTTCTATATTGGAATTGCTGAATTGTGTAAATATCTTTTTCATTAAATTTATTTAAACACTTTTTACATTGAGCATTTTTCATTTAATATTTCATCTTTTATGTTGTTTATTTAGTAATTCTCAGTTCATAAAATATCTGATCTTGGTATACACATTGTTACACACAAAAACTGATATTTATTGAATAAATTTATTATTAAATTTTAGATGAATTTTTCTGGTCTTAGTACTTGAACATCTGAAAGATATACTATAATTGCGAAATCTGAAAATAGAGAACGTGTAATTTCTTCAACTATGTCTTTTAGCCTTGTTTCCGTAGAAATAATTTCTATTTTTATATTTTTTTCATTTTTAAATCCCTGCCCTCTAACTCCTTTAGAACCATTTCCATCAACCTCATACAAAGTATACCCTGTAATGCCATGTTTATTTAGTATTTCTAAAATATTTTTTTGAGCAAGTATCTCGCATGTTACAGTTAGTAGTTTAACATCAAATAATTTCATAGTGAATTAATTCCTAAATAATTGAATAAGTTTATCGGTGCTTCCAAATTATGTGCCATTGAAGATATTGTAAACATTATTGGTAATAAGATTATGATATTGTATGGAAAAGTTATCCCAAGTGCAGATGTTATGTACAAGCTTGGTTTTGCTTGAGGTATAGCATGTCTTAAAACTGCAGGTGCGGCAATAAATGATGCACTTGCCATCAGTAATCCAAACATCACCGCTCCTCCTAAACTTAATCCTAATGCTGTCGCTACAAGTACACCGATAATTCCATTAAATGTAGGAAGTAATATTGAAAATGCGACTAAAAATAATCCTACTTTTTTAATATCGTCTAGTCTTTGACCTGCTATTATTCCCATCTCTAACAAAAATATTGCAATAGCTCCTGTAAACAATTCATCAAAGACTATGCTGATAGAATCAAATCCTTCATCCCCTATAAGGTATCCAATTACTATTCCTCCAAGTAAAATAACAATCGCTTTTCCGGTTATTGATTCATGTAATACTTTAGAAAGATTTGTTTTGCTTTGTTCTACTATTTCATTATTGTCTAAAGTACCTTCATGTAGTGATTGTTTTTTTGATTGAATTTGTTTTGAAACTGCCATGTTTGTAAGAAATATTGCTAGAATAAAGCTTACAGGTTCCAATACTGCCAAAATTGCTGCAAGATATCCTTCCGATTCTACTCCTTGATTTTTCAAAAATGACAATCCCACTGAAAAAGTTACAGCTCCTACTGCTCCATATGTTGACGCAAGAGCATACGAATCAAAAATATTGAATTTACCAAGTCTTCTTAATATTTGATAATGGTTTAATGTGAATACTAAAGAAAGCCCTATAGCTACCAACATTGGAATTAACATATCTGAAAATCCAGTATTTCTCATCTCCAGTCCTCCATGAAGACCGATTGCCGCAAGTAGATAGATTGGCAAAAATTCTGAAATTGCATCTGGCATCTTTAAATCCGATTTTATTCTTGCCGCAACAATTCCTAAAATGAAAAATAATACTACTGGCGTTAGTATGTTTGCTTGAATTAATTCTAAAATATCCATTTGAATTAATGAATTATTTTTTCACTCCCATAAAAATCAAAGATGTGTGTTTTATGATTTTTCTGTAAGATACTTGTCTACATCTATTGCGGCCATACATCCATATCCTGCAGCTGTGATTGCTTGTCTGTAGTTTCTATCATGTACATCTCCCGCCGCAAAAACCCCTTCGATATTTGTATGCGTTTTATTTTTCAAAATGATATATCCTTCATTATCTAGTTCGATTTGTTTTTTGAAAAGTTTGGTATTTGGTTCATGCCCGATGGCAACAAAAAGACCTCCTACATCAAGTGTTTTTTCTTCACCTGTTTTGATATTTTTTAATACTGCTTGACGCATTTTTTGATCTCCTTTAATGTCTGTGACCTCTTGATTCCAATGAAATTTTATTTTGTTATTGTTGAATGCTCTCTCTTGCATTATCTTACTTGCTCGTAATTCTTCTCGTCGGTGAACCAAATGTACAGTTGTTGCGAATTTAGTGAGAAACGTGGCTTCTTCAATTGCCGAATCTCCACCTCCAACCACTATCAACTCTTGATTTCTAAAAAATGGACCATCACATGTAGCACAATATGAAACTCCTTTTCCTGCAAATGTTTGTTCACCATCCAATCCTATTTTTCTAGGATTTGCCCCAGTTGCAATAATTACTGCTCTTCCTTCGTATTCCTCTGATGCTGTAAGAACTTTGAATGGCTTGTGTCGAAAATCCACATCCACTGCTTCATCATCGATAATTGTTGTTCCCATTCTCTGGGTTTGTTTTCTCATTTCGATCATTAAATCCGGACCCATAATCCCCTTTTCAAATCCTGGATAATTTTCAACTTCAGTGGTGTTTACTAGTTGGCCGCCTGGTAATATTCCAGATAAGATCAATGTATCATACCCTGCTCTTGAACTGTAAATCCCAGCTGTATACCCTGAAGGCCCAGCACCAATAATTATTATGTCGAATTTTGTTTTCTTTTTATCTGGCATTTTAGGTGGCTCTCCCTTGTTTTCTTGTATTGTTGCACTAGAGTCTGCGGCCATCATACAGTCTCCTTTGAATTTCATTAATTTAAGTTGTTAATTGTACATCTCTATTGCACATTGTTATGATCTACCATATCCCTACAAAAATTATAGTTATTTTGTTATTTTGTATGTTTCATGAAACTCTTTGCAAATTGTATAAGCTATATTTTCTATGTGGAAGACCTCTGATATGTTTTTTTTACCTTTTGCAATTTCTCTCATGATGGTCATGCATTTGGTGTTTTTTATCGAATCTGGCTCTTTCTCATCCGCCCAAATTTTAAAACATTCTTCAAAATCCAGACAGAACTTCAAAATGATTACTTCCCAATCTTCTGTAGATTTTGGAATTGCTAGTGTTGTAGCTAATTCCTGAAACTCATTTTTCCTATCCCGTAACAGTAAATTCAAAGTTTCTCTAGATCTTCGCTCGTCATAATCTCCGATTAATCTAATTCTGTCCATTTCTCAATCATCATTCTTCTATTATTAAAAAGTAATCTGTTGTTTTCATCTCTGAAAATCAATATGATGTTCTTAACTGATTAGGTTTATTCTTTATTTATGATTGATGACTCGTTCTGTCACTGTGGTTTATGTGGTCATGAATCTATAAGTGAATGTTATTCTAAACAATGCCCTTGTTGTTTGACTGATCATCAAGGCTCATTTGGGAAAAATAGATAATTTCTATTAATATCTCGCTTTAACTTACTTTTTAATTATTTGTGCTCATTTAGTATTTTTAATATCTGTAAATGTTTTTCACATAATTCTCTATTTTCTAATTGTGAATACATTAAATCTTTTTGCCAATGTGCATTAAAAAGCCGACATTCTATTTTATCGCAAAATGAATCTCCTGTTTCAAAATAAAATATTGTCTGTAAAAGATATCCTTCTATGATTTGAGATAAACGAGTATCGTTATATTCCAAATACGTTCCTTTGTATTTCTGTTTTATCGCTTCTACGTTTATCCCTTGAGCATAATTTGACATTAATTCTAGATAATATTCTCTTGGTTTTGCAGGGGCTTCAATTATTCCTGTGGTTGAAATTATTGAAGGATTTGCTCCAATTAATGCTCTACCATGATATCTGTAATCATTATAGTCATAAGTGCAAGTTAATTTGTTTGTAAAAAATATGTGAAATGATTCTGATCTTCGTTCATTCTCTGGAATTAATTCTGTTAGTACTTTTTGTATTTCAAATCCATCATACATGACAATATTTTCTGTTTTTGACGTGTTTTCAAAATTTGCTTCTTCAAAAATGATTTCCTCTGTATTTGGACTGTGTCTTTCATATGGTTTTCTAAGATTAAAAATTCTACATGCTGCAATTTTTTCAGCTGTATCTTTTTTTGAGAATTTTAGAATGTTATCTCTTGTTTCAACTGGAATTGAAAATGTTTTGTTTAAAAAAACAGCTAATCTATCAAGTTGAATTTGAGATACTGCAGGTTCATCATACAAAAATATTTTTGAAATCTTCAATGAATTAGTAAACTTGTAATAGTTTATCTTTCTAACTCTTTAATTTTTTCTGCTGTGATCTCAGCAGCCTTTCTTCCTGAAAATAACATTGACCCATATGTTGGACCCATTCTTGCTAATCCATGTGTTTCAGTCACAGACATTCCTGCAGCTACTAATCCTGGATAGACTTCACCAGTTTTGTTAACTACGTGTTCTTCTCCTTCGTTTACATACATTGGATTCATTCCTTTCCATTCGACCAATCCTCTGTCGACTAGTCGTTTTACTGCTACAGAATCATGTCCTGATGCATCAATGATCATTTTTGCTTCAAGTGCAATTGGATCAACACAAGTGATGTTTCTTGGTAATGCTGATACTGGCATCCAATTAACAACAATCCCGCAAACTCTGCCGTTCTTTAGAACAAGATCATCAAACTTTGTAAGGTTAAGAAATTTTACTCCGGCATCACATGCAGCAGCAATTAATTTAGAAACTGCATGTGGTCCTGGTGTTAAGTATAATCCTTCTGAAACTTTTTTGTATGGAACCCCCAACTCATCCCAAATTTTTTGGGCTGGCTCTCTAACTGTTACTGGATTCATCATATATCCTCCTAACCAATAACCTCCGCCAAGGTAATTGTTTTGTTCAACAACTAAAACTTTGAAACCCATGTTTGAAAGATCTCGACTTGCTGTTAATCCTGCAGGACCTGCACCGATAATTATTACGTCTGACTGCGCTCTGTCTATTAATACAGAATGCCACTCGTTTGCAATTGCTCGAGTAATCTCAACTTCACTAACATCTGTGAATATTTTATCTGATTTTTCAGCAACTGTAGCTTTTTGCACGAAATTCAAGATTCATAGAACCAATTAATACTTTACCACTTTTTCAAAATTAGGATAAACTAATTCTGAATTACTATGGTGATTTTTAATATGAGGAAAATTCATGTATGTTATTGAACCGTTTTCTCCTAAACTTCCCTATATCAAAAATTTATATCATAACTCAAAGCACTTTCTATTGTATTGACAGTAACTGATCTGAAACAATCGTATTCTGACTCTCCCAAACCTAAAATTAACTGGGCAAGGATTGAGGAAGCTGAAAATTTTGCAAATACTGTAAAATTATTCCGCCAAGGCAAATACGATGAAGACAGCTTTAGACGATATAGACTCCAACATGGAGCATATGGAACCAGAATGACTAATGATTATGCAATGGTCCGAATTAAATTACCTGCAGGGGAAATCTATCCTAATCAAATTGAAAAAATATCTCAACTAAGTGAACAATTTTCCATAGGCAGTGCTCATTTTTCTACAAGAGAAAATATCCAATTACATTGGGTAATACTTGAAGATGTTTCTGAAATTTTACGCGGATTGGCAGAAGTTGGTCTTACTTCTCGTGAGGCATGTGGTAATTCTGTACGAAATGTAATGTGCAGTCCTCTATCTGGTGTTTGTCCCGACGAAGAATTTGATTCAACACCATATGCACTTGCAACTGCAAGATTCTTTTTAAGAAATCCAATGTCTCAAAATCTTCCAAGGAAATTTAAATTCAATTTTACGTGTTGTGAAAAACATGGAATGGTAAGAATGGTTGATGTTGGATTAATCCCACAAACTAGAGAGTTAGACGGTTCTATCCAAAAAGGATTCAAAATCTTTCTTGGTGGTGGATTAGGCAATAGATCATTTGTAGGTCATCAATTAGAAGAATTCACTCCAGAAGAAGATCTTTTGTATACGTCGATTGCTGTATTGAGAATTTTTGATAGACTAGGTGACAGGAAAAATATGGCACGAAATAGAATGCGTTATCTTGTAAATGACATGGGTTGGGATAAATTCCAAAATTTGGTTCTTAAAGAAAGAGCTATTGTGAGAGCAACTCAATCAATTGTAACTAATCTTGAAGTAGATCACACACCATCAGTAATTAAAAGACCAATCAAAATATCTGATGAAAGCGGAAGTCCTAATCCTGATGGTTATACTAGATGGTTAAAGACAAATACACTAAAACAAAAACAATCTCCATACCACTCTGTGTTTATTACCTTGGAGGCTGGTGATATCACATCTAACCAATTATCTGAACTTGCAACAATCATTCGAGAATTTTCATCAGAAGGACATGCTAGAGCTGGTTTTGTTCAAAACATCGCTTTACGATATGTTCATGAAGATGATTTACCACGATTGTATTCAAAATTACTTACTGTAGGATTGGCAAAATCTGGTGCATTAACTATGGCAGCACCCATAGGATGTTCTGGTACCACTTCGTGTAATCTTGCTTTGACTAATTCACATAGATTGGCAAAGGAGATTCAGAGAAAATTCCTTGAACTAAAATTAGATCAAGACGATGATTTACGTGATTCGTCAATTAAGATCAGTGGATGCCCAAACTCTTGTGGCCAACATGGAATTGCAACAATAGGTTTCTTTGGAGGTGGAGGTAGAGTTGGAAAAGAAATGTTCCCTAATTATCAGATGTCATTGGGTGGACGTTCTGATGGAGAAACGATGCTTGGAGTTACATGTCACAGAATACCAGCTAAACGGGTCATTCCAGTAATTTTAAAAATTATTGAATTGTTCAAACAAAACAAAAAATCTAATGATACTCTTAAAGACTGGATTCATAGAATTGTAAATGGAAAAGAAGATTCTGAAATAAAATCTGTCATAGATATGAGAAAAGCTTTGGATTCATTAACAATCCCTCCAACTAAAGAAGATGATCCGGATTTTTACAATGACTTTGGAAGTGACTCTAGCTATCACACAAAAACAGGAAAAGGCGAATGTGCAGCATGAGCCAAGAAAAAATAATCAAGACAACCACTAATGTCGATTCACTAAGATCTGAAATAAGGGATAAAAGTGTCAGGGTTATTGATGTGCGAAGAGAAGATGATTACAAACAAAGTCATATTCCGACTGCAGTTAATCTTCCACTAGCAAATTTGTTGTCTGATGATAGCCCTGAACGTGTTTTAAAACTTGTAAATTCAATGGGTATAGACGATGAAACCCCAGTAGTTGTTTATGATGATACATTTGGAGCCCTTGCATCTAGAGTTGCTTGGACATTAGAATATGTGGGTCACTCTGAGGTGTCTTTACTTGAAACGACTTTTAGTACTTGGAAATCTCTAGGTTTGGAAAATGATAATCAAGTGCCAAATATACAAAGCAAAGAACATTCTCTTCGTTTAAGACCTGAAATTTTAGCTACTTCTGATTATTTGGAAAAATCTAAGGATAACTCTGATGTAATTCTTATTGATAATAGAGAGAGACTAAATTACCTTGAACAGCACATTCCAGGTGCAATTAATCTTCCATATAGAACGCTTGCAACTCAGGATAAAATTTTACGTCCTAAGGACGATATGAAACGACTTTTAGATAACCGTAGAATTTCAGGCGATTCTGAAATAATTACTTACTGTGGTAGTGTGGGAACTCTTTCTGGCTTGGCGTATTATGCATTAAAATCTGTGGGGCTGCCAAATGTCAAATTGTATGTACGCTCATTTAAAGAATGGAAAGGTCTTGAAAAACCCGTAGTAAAACAACAAGATGCTCACTATTGGGATTTATCAGCCGAATGACTAGGCTATTTCGTTTCTAAGTTTTTTGGTAATTGTCACTTCTACATTATCAAAAAGATTTAGCATCTTTGTTTTATTTTCAATAAGATAGTCTACTCCTCTGTCTTTTAATCTAATTTTCCATAATCTTATTTCTCTATGTTCTTCAAAAAATTGCTCAATCATTTGCTCTCCTGATTTTGTTGGGTCTATAAACACTTCAAAAAGTTCCATTGTCTTTTCAATATCTTCTTCTTCTATAGCTTCTCTGACTGATTGTATTGCTTGACTTATCTCTTTTAGATTCTTAACAGGTTTTGGTAATTGCTTTTTCGTAATTCCAAACAATCCTTTCTTTTCTTTCCCCATTCTTTCTGCAACTTCAGTTGAAAGATCATATATTGGAATTTTACTTAGTCCATCTCGTTTTTCATTTTGAACAATTAGTCCTTTCTCAAGTAATTTTCTTAACGCATCTTCGGCATCGACTTTATCTAGAAATGTTGTCCATACAATAGAACCAATTGTATGGTATCCTTGACGTATAGATTCTAAAACCACAACTTCTACAATTCTTTTAAAACCTTCTTCAATTCTGACATTTGCAAAATCTTTATCTCTAATTGATTTTCTTGCATTTTTCACATCAATCTCAATTGAGCGCTTTAACGCTTCCAGTGATTCTGGCACTTGATTTACTAGTGATAGAAAACATGCTTTGTTATACCATGCCATTGCATATGTTGGATCTGACTCTACTGCTTTTTCAATTGCATCAAGTGCTTTAGCATAATTTTTTTGCTCATAATGAACTAAGGCCTTTAAATTCCAGGCCTCTGGGTTGGTGACATCAATATCTAAAATTTTATCATAAATCTTTAGTGCATCATTATAATCTTCTAAATGAAATCTTGCATATCCTAATTTCATCAATGTTTCAATGTTGTCTGGTTCTATTCGTAATGCTTGCTCGAAGATATCTGCTGCTTCCTCAAGCTTTTCATCTGCCATGAGGTTTATGCCTTTTTTGAATAGTTTTTTACGATTATAATCTGGATCTACTAAGCTTGTCTCATTTGCATGTTCTTTTTCTTCAACATCTGCTTTATCCTTTGACTTTTTTTGAAATAGTTTCTTCACTAGCTCATCTTTGGGCTTTTGTCTAGATAAATACTATCCTGATTTGAGCCTAGTTCAGCATGAATTATTATTTTTAATGCTCATTTTTTTGAGGCTAATTGACTTTACTGGTGATAAAAAAACCGGTAATTTTGCACCAAATACAGAAATACTTGGAATTTACACAAACGATTATGTCTTCAAGGTTGGAAGTTCACGGTCAAGCCCCATTCAAACAATCTGGTATCTATGAGGTACAGATCTTCATTACTGACTCTAAACCATCTGTTGACAAAATTAGAACTAAACAATTTTCTTCACTTTGGAAAGGAAATTTCCATCTTAGAGTAAAGGATGGAATGTTTGCTGAAACTCTTGGTTCTGACACAAATCCAATTCCGTCATCTGTTTCTGATCTTGATACTATTTGGATTGTAGTAGTTGATCTATTTTCTTCATTACATTCTGTATTTGATGTATCATTAGGTTCTGGCGAAAGTAAACCTGAAAGTAAACCAGAACCTAAACGTGAAACTAAATCTGAAATTGAATCTCCAAAACCACAACGTACTATAAAATCAACTGATTCTATGTATGGTGCACCTGGTCCACAAGGAAATAAAGGTCCAACCGGTCCCCCTGGTCCACCTGGTGACAAAGGTCCAACCGGTCAAACAGGTCCCCCTGGTCCACCTGGTGACAAAGGCCCCATTGGTCCTCAGGGTTTTCCTGGTGACAAAGGTCCAACAGGTGACAAAGGTCCAATGGGTGACAAAGGTCCAACTGGGGAAAAAGGAATTACTGGAGATAAAGGAGATAAAGGTGATAAAGGAATTTTTGGTCCTCCTGGAGAAAAAGGTGACAAAGGCTCAACTGGTCCAATGGGTGACAAAGGTCCTGAAGGAATACGAGGTCCCATTGGTCCACCTGGTGACAAAGGATTAACAGGTCCAACTGGCGATAAAGGCCCACTTGGATTACGAGGAATCCCTGGCGATAAAGGTGACAAAGGTCCACAAGGTGACAAAGGTGAAAGAGGATTAACCGGCCCAACAGGTCCCCCTGGTGACAAAGGTCCAACAGGTCCACCCGGTGTTCAAGGAGAAAAAGGTGTTCAAGGTCTTCCTGGACCAATTGGAGAAAAAGGTCCAACAGGTCCTATTGGTGACAAAGGTCCAATTGGCATGCAAGGTCCAACTGGTGACAAAGGATTAACAGGTCCAACCGGACCACTTGGAGAAAAAGGCCCAATTGGTCCACCTGGTCTAATTGGAGAAAAAGGCCCAAGAGGTCCTGAAGGTCCTGTAGGCGAAAAAGGTCCGCAAGGTCCACAAGGTCCTGCAGGTGCAAAAGGTCTAACCGGTGTTCCAGGTCCGCAAGGAGAAAAAGGCGAAAAAGGTCCAGTCGGTCTACAAGGTGATAAAGGATTAACTGGTCCAACTGGTCCTGTAGGCGAAAAAGGCCCACAAGGCCCACAAGGCCCACAAGGTGAAAGAGGAGCATCTGGACCTCCTGGTGAAGAGGGTCCACAAGGTCCACAAGGCATTCAAGGTCCACAAGGTGAAAGAGGTCAAACTGGCCCATTAGGTCCACAAGGAGAACGTGGTCCTATAGGTGAACAAGGTCCAGTGGGTCCAGCAGGTCCTAGAGGTCCACCTGGTCCACCCGGAGAAAAAGGTCCAGCAGGTGGAATGTCTATAGAACAAAAAGCTCTATTCAAAGAACTTTTAGAAATACTAACTACTAAAAATGTCATTAGTACTGAGGACCAAATTAAATTAATGAGTTATCTTTACTAATGAATAACAACGTGAAATACTGATGAGTGACAATCCAGAAAAAATCGAATTTAAGATGTTAGATTATAAACGTCTTGAAAATGATTTTGTATCTTTTGAATTAGAAGATGGAACAATTGTGAAAGTCAAAGTTGATTTGGATAGAGTTGGAATAGCTGTTAATTTTAAAAACCCTGACGGTACTCCTCATTATGCAATTAACACATCAGTTAAGCTTTCAATCACTCCCCCTAACAAAACATTTACAGTTCAAAAAAATAACATCAAAGGAAAAAGCTCACAGCCACCAAGTCAAATGTTTTCTTAGATCTTAAATTTAGGATTTTTACTTTCTTTACTAATTTTTTTAAGAAATACAGCTGTTTTTACTTGTAGTTCCAACATCACTTCTTGCATCTCTTCTCGATACTCTTTTTTAATATCTCTCAAATTAATCTCAATTGGATAATTATCCTGTGATAATTTAACCGATACTATCATTTTCTTCTCTTTTTGATACCAATTTGGTATTTTCGCTAATTGTATTTTATGAAATCTTATTGGTTATGGTTGAATGTTATTAAAAATTAGAAAAAGGAAAACGAATCGTCATCCTATGACGATTGTTATGTTTTGACGCTTTATCGTCGTTTTTTAGCTGCTTTTCTTTTTGGAGCTGCTTTTTTTGCTGCGGCTTTTCTTTTTGGAGCTGCTCGTCTTTTTGGAGCTGCTTTTTTTGCTGCGGCTTTTCTTTTTGGAGCTGCTCTTTTAGCTGCTTTTCTTTTTGGGGCTGCTTTCTTTCCTGCAGATTTTTTTACAGATCTACGTTTAGAGGCAGCTTTTCTTTTTGTAGCCATTAATAACTCGGCATTTTCATCGTTTTTCTATAGTACGACTAAATAAAATTACACAAATTGATTACTATTTATCAACGATTTTTTATTTTTTAAATTATTTTTGATCGGAAAAATTTTTCTAAATCAAATTAATTTTTTAATTTTTATTTACAATGTATTTTCTCTTCCATATTATTCCATTTGTATTGTATTTTACGCATAAATATTGTAGTTTCAAACAAAAATATTTGTGATCTTATTTTTGTAATGATGTGTAATTATGTTTTTTATTTAATTCTTTGATCTGTTTTATTACTGAAAATTAATTTATGCTCCTCGGGTTTTAATTATTGTCAACACATCTTCATCTTGCACAATATGATCTAATCCTACTCTCTGTCCACCAAATTTTACGCTTTTCCCCCAAATTAGCCCATACCTGAATTGTCTTTTCATATTTCGATGTAATTTATTACAAATATCTTCAACTGTGTCGCCTTCTCTTGCAATTAATGGTTCTTTAAAATCAGTTTCACCACCCTTTGGTCTCATGTATATTCTAATGAAATTGAGCTTGTCGTAGATTTTCTCTTTTAGTAATTCAATATTGATCTCAGAATTGGCTGATACTTCTATGACTTCTGATTTTATTTTTGTTTTTAGATCTTCTAAAAACTCTCGATCGACCAGATCTATTTTATTTAAAATTGTAAGTGATTTTGAATAGCTGATATTTCCTGCTATATGATCTGCAAGCTGCTCTGATGTGATATCTTCTCGAATAACTACTCTTGCACTAACTATTCCATAAATATGTAAAATGTCTTTAAGGTGCTGTTCTGAAATTTTTGTTAATTTTACTTGTTGTGCAACGGCAATTCCACCCATAGGGGATTTTTCAATTGTAATGTTTGGTGGCAATCGATTTAATCTAATTCCGATACTTCCCAATTCGTTAACCAATACATCTTCATGAAAAGGTTGAAAAACATCTAACATCAGTAAAACTAAATCCGCAGTCCTTGCAACTGACAATATTCTTTTACCTAGCCCTTTCCCACTTGACGCTCCCTTGATGATACCTGGTAAATCAAGAACCTGAATTTTTGCTCCTCTGTAATTCATCATTCCAGGAACCACTGTTAAAGTTGTAAACTGGTAAGCTCCAACTGTTGACTTGGCATCTGTTAATTTATTTAATAACGTAGATTTTCCAACACTTGGTAATCCAATAAACACAACTGTTGCATCTCCTGACCTCCTTACATCAAACCCATCAGTTTTTACACCGCTCTTTTGTATTTCTCTATCTTCTTGCTCTCGCTTTAGTTTTGCAATTTTTGCTTTTAGTATACCAATATGGTGATTGGTAGCTTTGTTGATCTGAGTTTTTGCCATTTCATCTTGAATGGCTTTAATTTTTTCAGGAATTCCCAAATCTAATCACTTCTTTGTCTGTTCTTTTCAAATAAAATCCTATGATTTTTCTTTATTATCTCTATTCTTGTGATTGGGATGGTTTGAAAATTATTTGATTCTTTGATAAATTCAGGCAAGGTAGTTTCTTTAATTTTTTTAAAATCTCTGTAAAGTATGGTGTATTGTTTTGCATCATCTGCAAATTTTGCCTTGCTAAAAATCTCTTCAATCACTCCTTTTTTTGCCATCTTTTTTTACTTATTTTCATTATGTCATCTTGTGATTCTTAAATTGTATTTGAAAATGCTCTTTTTAATCAATTACGCTGGTATTTATCCCTGATAATCGTAAAGATGCGACTTGGTTACTTGCGATAAATGTTATCATGAACATCATGATCAATGTATGGAAAAAGCTGGAATGTTCAAGTGTGATTGCAAATGTATTTCGTCTTCTTGATTTTACACCATCTAAAATTTTCATTAAATCGTGATTCTTTGCTTTAAATAACAATACATTCTAAGTATAACATGCCTCAACTACAAATTACTGCAGAAACAATGACTAGAATGAAGACAATTACTGGAATTAGCCATGTCCGTGATGGGGATTTTATGGTTAATGAGCTGATCGATATTTTGGAACAAAAAATTCGAGAACGTCAATAATTGAAATTTCTAGACTTTGTAATTGTAAAATATGAAAAATAATTGTAAAAAAATCAATTATTCTTTATAGTGAACTAATAGTGTGTTTTTCATTACTGGATGAACTGATATTATGTTTTCACCTTTTTCAGCTAGAAATTCATTAACTACGTCTTGAAGGAATACCCCATGTGATAAGTTTTCTGCTTCAAAATATTGTATTTTATGAACCATTGATTAACTATCTCTAAAGTTGCTATTAACTCTTCAAATTTCATAATAGAAACTAACAATAAATAACAAGAAAATGTATCTAAATTGTGTTAGCTGTAATACTTATTCCGTTAATGATATCTGCAGTTGTTGGAATTATTGGTTACTTGACATACCGCTTAGTAATCTTTGATTTATGGTGTAATCACTCTGTTAATTCAACTTTAAAAAAATATAGTATCAAAAAAACCCAATATGAAATAATAAAAGAATTTTATAATAACAAAGGAGAACTACTTTCTGAAAAAAAAATATCTCAACTAGCAAAGCAGTATAGGCAAAAAGAACCTGAGCAGTTTCTAGCAATGTATGATTCTATAAGAGATAAACTAGAAAAATAAAATTATTTGTGATTATCTTGTTGGTATTTGGATAAATGGTGTTCCGCCATCTCCTACTACAAGTGGCAGCTTACCGTCCCAAGCTTGAACTTTGAGCCATTCTAGATAATTTGGATTTTGTGCTAATGCTTCATTAATTATTTTGATTGCTTCAGCTTCTCCTGCTGCTTCAGCCACGTTTGCTGCCGCGATCCCTTTTGCCTGTTGCTCTTGTTGTCTTGCTTCTACTTCTATTCTTCTAAGGTCGTTTTCTGCCTTTAGGGCTTTTTGCTCAGCCTCTACTTTGGATTCTATAGCTTGTGAAAATAATGGTGAAAATTGAAAGTCTGTGATGGATATGGCATCAGTCAATATGTTATATGGAGTTAGACGAGCTGTTATTTCAGTTTCTATGTCTGCTTTGACAAGAGGCCTTTTTGTAATTAGTTCTTCTGCATTATACTTTGCAGTGATTTGTTTTACTACTTCTTCTACTGCTGGTTGAATGATCCTTCCCTCATAATCTAATCCAACTTCCTGATACAAAACATTTACAGAATTTGGAGCTGCTCTGTAATTGACAGTGACCTCAGTTGACACTGTTTGAAGATCTCTTGAAGCGCCAGATGTAGCTTTTACAAATTTAAGCGTTCTTACTTCCATGTTTACTACTTTATCTTGAAATGGAACTACGAAATGAAGTCCTTCTTGCAATGGTGGAACCGACGTATCTACTGCACTCCAATGTAGTAAAACTCCTCTATTTCCTGATTCCACAATTTGTACAGATGCAGCAGATATGGCTGCAATAATGACTAGTGCGATAATACCTAAAATTGCTAATTTGACTTTTCCAAAATTCACATTCATTTTTGGCTGCTGATATTTTGACAACCCTTTCTATTACATTTCACTATACATATACTATGTTAATTGGTTTTTTTAAATATTAATTCAAAATTTTATTTTTATTATTTAGATAAAAAGACAATGATGAAATAGTTACAAAATACATCATATAATATGGCCGAAGATGGATTTATTTGGATTTATTTGATATTTTTCTTGATCCCTCTAGCTAGAATAATTCCACGTTTGATAAAAAAATGGAAGAAACAATCTGGTCCAATGCCTCAACAATATGATTCTCAATATCATGTCTCAAATGATATTGTTTCTGAATCTCCTCCAAAAAGATCTGAAATGCCTTCTAAAATTGACTCAAAACCAAAGACTACTGAGATGTTGGTATTGGGTCAACTCACTCGAGGCACCAATAATTTTGATTCACTTCAAAAGATATTGGGAATTGATACTGACACTCTGAATTCTGTTTTAGAAGATTTAGAAAAAAATGGGTTAATGCGAGTTGAACAAAAACAAGGGCTATTTGGTCCAAAAGTTGAATTACACCCTACTGAAGAAGGAATAAAAAAATTCTATTCTTGATTCTTCTTTGAACTAGTAAATAGAATCATAGCAAATATTATTCGGTTCTAAAAATTACTTATATGAAAACTAAAACATTTGCGGTGGACATTGATGGTACTATTACTGAAAATGGTGTTGGACGAATTAATTTAGATGCTCTTGCTGCTTTAAGACATTTGACAAATATCGGTCATAACGTAATCTTTGTTACAGGAAGATCTTCTGTAGAGGCATATTTGCTGTCTGTCTTTGGCGGTACTACCAAAATTGCTGTAGGTGAAAATGGCGGATGTATCACTGTTGACACAAATGAGCATATTTTACTTGGCAACATACAACAATGTCAACATGCACTAAACACTATACAAAAAGAAATCGCCAACGTTTCAGAAAAACCGGTATTTCCCAGAATGACTGAGGTGGTATTGGAGAGAACATTTGATTTGGAACTAGCACAACAAGTTGTATTGGAAAAAAAATTAGATGTTTTGCTTTCAGACAGTCAATATGCATTTCATATAAATTCTCTAGGAATTGACAAAGGTACTGGATTTCAAAATGTTATGAATCGATTATCTATTTCTCGTGATGACGTAATAGCTATAGGGGACAGTGCTACTGACATTCCTTTATTCAAAATAGCAAAAACAAGCATAGCTTTGGGTAATTCTTCCGAATTTGTAAAATCTCAGGCAACAATGACTACAAATGCTAAATCTGGTGATGGAGTTATAGAAGCATTAGATAAATTAGCACCTACATTGTCTGAGGTATAGTATTGTCATTCAAATCACTAATCGATGAAATTGAAAATAATCTTCATAAAATATTGGAAGATATGTCCATATCTGATCTCTCATTTACTGTAGAACCTGCAAAACCTGGTTTTGGAGATGTGAGCTCAAATATATCATTTTTACTTGCCAAATCTCTAAAGAAAAGCCCAAAAGAGATTGCAATTTTGATGTCTGAAAAATATCAGAAATCTCAAAACATACTTGTATCAAAAGTTGAACCACATTCAACTGGATATCTCAACTTTTTTGCTGACTGGGAAAAACTAAACCAATTAATTTTATCAGAATCTAACTTGGATGAGTTTGGCTCTATAGATTTGGGTGATGGTTCTCAAATTGTTGTAGAACATACAAGTGTTAATCCAAACAAAGCTCTTCACATTGGTCATATTCGTAATATTGTTCTTGGTGATACTGTTGCTAGAGTTCTAAAAAAATCAAATTACAAAGTTAATGTTCTAAACTATGTTGATGATTCTGGCTTACAAGTAGCTGACATTATTGTAGGTTTTAAGTATCTCGGATTTGATCAGCAATCTCCAACTGGGAAAAAGTTTGATCATTACTGTGGTGATGATGTTTATGTTAAAACTACTGAAAAATATGAACAAGATCCTAATTTTGAAGAGATTCGAAAAAATACTCTCAAGGAACTAGAGGATGGTACATCTGAAACTGCTAAATTTGCTGACATGATAACAAGACGTGTTTTAGAAAATCAGCTTGAAACTTGTTGGAATTTGGGAGTTTATTATGACTGTCTTAATTTTGAATCTCAGATAATTCGTTCAGGATTATGGGGTAAAATTTTTGAAAAACTCAAAGAAATGGATTTGGTAGAATTTGAAAATGATGGCAAAAACACTGGTTGTTGGATTATCCGAGGCGAAAACAATGAGGAAGACAAGGTAATTGTTAGAAGTAACGGTACTGCAACTTACATTGCAAAAGACATTCCATATGCTGCATGGAAATTGGGGTTGATAGAAGATCCATTTTCATACAAGAAATATGAAAAAACTCAACCTGGAAGTAGAATCCTTTGGCAAACAACCTTGACAGCAAGTAATGAGCCAAAACAAAACTTTACTGGTGATAAGGTAATCACAGTAATTGATTCAAGACAAGCCAGACTTCAAAAAATTATCACTGGATTGATGTCTAAATTCAAATCTACTGATGATGCGTATGTTCATCTTGGTTATGAATCTGTAACTCTTAGTTCTGATACTGCTCAAACTCTTGGATTGAATACTGATGGCAAGCAAGCTCAAATGTCTGGACGAAAAGGCCTCTATGTTAATGCTGATTCTGTTTATGATTTGTTAAAAAATAAAACAATTGAGGAAACCAAGAAAAGACATTCTGAAATGTCTGACTCTGAAATTGAACAAATTGCTCATTATGTTTCTGTTGGAACATTACGTTATGAGATGATTAAACAGGATCTTGATAAAATGATTACATTTGATTTAACAAAATCATTAAGCTTAGAAGGTGATACAGCTCCGTACATCCAATATACTCATGCACGAGCATCAAGAATAATTGAAAAATCTGGTAAGACTCCCTCTATTGATGTTGAGTTTTCTTTGTTAAGTGATACTTCTGAATTATCTTTAATTAAAATAATTGGCTTGTTTGAAATCTATGTTTTAGATGCTGCAAAAAATCTGTCTCCAAAAGTTATTGCAAGATATTGTCATGATTTGGCAGTGGCGTTTAATTCATTTTATGAGCATGTTAAAGTGCTTGAATTAGGTGATGAGAAACTAGAAGATTCCCGATTGTGTCTTGTGCATTCTTTTAAGATAACTTTGGAAAAAGCACTTGAATTGCTTGGAATTACAGCCCCTGATAAAATGTGATTAAAAATTTAGTAAAAAAATGATTTAGTGGCCATGTCCACAGCCACAAGAATCATGACCTCCATGTCCTTCTGATGCTTGTCCTGCACATCTAGAACATTTGTCTGAGCCTGTTGGTGAGAAAAATCCTATCCCACATGATACGCATTTCATATTTGCCATGATGAATTCACAAAACCGCGGTATTTATTGAATACGAATGATCTTTTTATCATTTATTTTGATTTATGTTGTTCAATTTACACATACTATCTTTGATATTTTTTAAAACTAATTTTAATTATGGTTAATACCATCTTAATGGTAAATAAGATTAGAGAACAAGATCTAAAACAATCTGAATATAAATTGTCAGAAATTTATGATTGATATGAATAATCTGGTTCTATATTAATTTCGTAATTAATTCATCTATGTCTGGAATGATAAATGCTCAAATTATGGATTTGTTATTTTTTTATATTTGTTAATGCCGTTTAAAATTCTATGAGGTATTTTGAAAAATCTATTTCAAAACTTTTTGTGTGTAGAAGTTTAGGAGTATCATACATGAATCCTAATGTTACTGATTGAATCAAAAATAATGAAAAAGATACTTTGAGTTTTCCATAAGATGTGAATTTCTTTTCTGCTGTTGGTTTTACTTCAAAATTTATGGGTATGATTTCTGTAGCTAACATAAACTTCATTTTACCAGCAAATGTTTGTGTTTCATTTACTAAAATTTTAAATTCCAAATGGTGGTTTAACGGCGGTAATGAAAATGGTGTTTTAACTTTAATTCCTTGAGAATTGATTTGGGTTTTTACTCCATCAAATAATCCCACTGCAAATGGTTGAGGAACATATTTCATTAATTCTGCAATCATTGTATTTGAGGCATTTTTTAGAAATTCTTTTTTTCCTTTTTCTGTAGGGATGATTTTTGATATAAATGAAATTTCTTTTTGTATCTCTTGATTATCTGGAAGGCTTTGACCTATCATATCCGCAAGTAATGGTTTTACGACATCTGTAAATTGATTAAATGTCATTACTTGTATATCCCTCCTGTTATCCTAACTTCTACCTGTGGATCTGTATCTCCATTGTCTTGGTTGGAATTTGTACTGTTGTCATTTTTTCCATCCGTCCCTTTTCCATGTAATTTTATGCCTATTACAGCTCCAATACCTGCAATGACTATGCCTATTATTACATAGATCAAAACAGATTCATCTTTATCATCCTGCTTTTTATCTGGACATCCATCTGTATCTTCAATCCCATTAACTGTCTCAGCTTGTGATGGACACAAATCTACATCATCTAAAATTCCATCACCATCAATGTCTTTTGGAGGAACAACATCTGGACATCCATCTGTATCTTCAATCCCATTAACTGTCTCAGCTTGTGATGGACACAAATCTACATCATCTAAAATTCCATCACCATCAATGTCTTTTGGAGGAACAACATCTGGACATCCATCTGTATCTTCAATCCCATTAACTGTCTCAGCTTGTGATGGACACAAATCTACATCATCTAAAATTCCATCACCATCAATGTCTTTTGGATGATTTTGTATCTCTTCTACAATAATGGTTCCTGTCATCCAGGGATGAATTGTGCAGTTAAATGGATATTCTCCTTCTTTTATTGGGGTCCATTCATATGCACTTCCGGAATTTACTATGCCTGAATCAAACGCTCCTAACATTCCTTCAGAAGAGATTGCTGTGAAAGTATGATTTGCATTATCTGTATTTGAAAAAATTATTTTCCCTCCTACTGACGTAATGGTCTTTTTTGGAATGTAGCATCCTTCTTCTGTTATTTCGCATCCTGGAATACTTGATCCTGTTATGGGGATTATGACAAGTTCTAATTGACTGTGTTCTGTTTCTGCAGAGTCTGATTTACTTATTTCCTGAGCAAATGCATAACTACTAAAAATTAAACTGGCTATGACTAAAGCCCATACAATATTCATAGAATCCCAATAATCATTATGAACTTAAGGATTTAGAAATGAATTTAGATATCTATGACGTGTATTTGATTTTAACTATTTAGTTTCCCTCTTACTCTAAGCAGTAGATTCTTATCTAAAATTTTTAGAAAAACCATATGGCCAAAATTAAGCAAAACTCTTACGTATTGTTTTACTTTAACCACTCAAAAAAATGGCTTGTAAAAATTTCAAAAAAAGATTCACTTCATACTCATATTGGTGTGATAAAACACGCTGATGCTATCGGAAAAGAATATGGGTCTAGACTAGTTACCAACAAAGACAAGTATGTCTATCTGATCGAACCCACGATGTATGACTATGTCATGAAAATTCAGCATGGTACACAAATAGTGTATCCTAAAGATATTGGTTACATTATTGCAAGAGCTGGAATTGGTAGTGGTCAGAAAATTCTAGAGATTGGTACTGGCAGTGGCTCTCTTACTTCATTTGTTGCAAGTGTTGTAAAGCCAAGAGGACATGTCTATACTTTTGACGTTGATGATAACTTTATGAAAATAGCTGAAAAAAATATCAAAAAAGCAGGAATGTCAAAGTATGTGACTCAGCAAAAATTGGATTTGAAAACTTCAAAGAAACTTCCTGTTGAAGATGCTGATGTGGCTTTGATTGATCTTGGAGATCCTTGGACTGTTTTACCACAAGTTCGTAAAATGCTTAAAGGAAGTGGTGCTATTTTTGCAATTTGTCCTACCATGAATCAACTTGAAAAATTAACTATTGCTTTAGTTGAGAATGAGTTTACTGACATTGAATCTACCGAACACATCATTAGAACAATTGAAGCACGTGAAGGAAAAACTAGACATTCATTTCAAGGTATTGGTCATACAACGTATCTATGTTATGCCCGAAAGGCATTTTTTGGCAGAGGCTCAAAGAAAAAATCTGATTCTTTTGTTGAATCTGAGACTGTATCTAATGTTGAATCTGATGCTGAATCAACCTAATTTGCATATTTTTAGATTAAAACAAGATTTATTCCTCTATCCCTAGACTATTTGGTATTGGTTAGAAAATTAATCACTGCTACTCAAGTTAAAAAATTCATACCTTCAAGAAAAGCAAAATCTCGTAAAGGTGATAACGGCACTGTTTTGGTTATTGGAGGCAGCTACATCTATCATGGCGCACCAATTCTCTCCTCAATTGCAGCATTACGGTGTGGCGTTGATCTAGTATACACATCAGTTCCTAAAGTAAATGTAACTCCCACTAGGGCGATATCTCCAAATCTGATTGTAATTCCTCTAGTTGATCAAAAATTAACCCGAGGGGCAGTTAACAAACTTCTTGGTGCATTACCTCACAAATTAGATTCTGCGACAATTGGAATGGGACTAGCAGTTCAAGAACGTGGTTCTTTGTTGCTTTTGATAAAGTCCCTTTTAGATAGAGATGTGCGACTTTCATTGGATGCAAGTGCACTTGTTCCTGAAGTGCTGCCTCTTTTAGCTGACAAAAATGTTGTAGTGACTCCACATGCAGGTGAATTTAAGCGATTATTTGGGATTACCCCACCTGATTCTAAAAAAGAAAGAATCAATCTAGTTGAAAAAAATGCTAAAGATAATGGAATTGTTGTGTTGCTAAAAGGTGCAACTGATATAATTTCTGATGGTACAACTACATATCTAAACGAGAAAAAAACTCCTGGAATGACAGTAGGTGGAACCGGTGATGTCTTGTCTGGATTAGTGGCAGGAATGCTATCAAAGAATCGCAATGCATTAGAGTCTGCAGTTGCTGCAACTTTTATCAATGGATTGGCAGGCAAAGCAACTCAAAAGAAATTTGGATTGCATATGACATCTATGGATCTATTAGATGAGCTTGCAAATGCAATGAAATCATTTGATAGAATTGTGTGAGTAAAATGAATGCCTTAAAGCACATTGATAACCACATGTCTGAATTGGTCTCTGAATTACAAATCCTAATTCAACAACCAAGTGTTTCTGCAAAAAATGAGGGAATTGAAGAATGTGCTCAATTAGTCAAAAAAACATTAGAAAAATCCGGAATCAAATCTGAAATCTTGAGACTCAAAAACGTGGCACCATTAGTATATGGTGAAGTAAAATCAAAGAAAAATCCAAACAAGACTTTGATGTTTTACAATCACTATGATGTTCAACCTGTAGAACCACATGATTTATGGGATGATCCTCCATTTAGTGGAAAAGTAAAAGGAAACAAAATTTTTGGACGAGGTTCCTCTGACGATAAAGGTGAATTAATTACTAGAATAAAGGCAGTTGAAGCATCTCTAAAAACTACTGGTGATGTTCCATGCAATATTAAATTTGTAATAGAAGGTGAAGAAGAGACAGGAAGTGCCCACATTGATGATTATCTAAAAAAATACCAAAAGAAATTTTCATGTGATGGTGTAATTTGGGAATTTGGTTATGTTGATTCACAAAACAGACCTATCATCGGTCTTGGAATGAAAGGATTATTGTATGTTGAATTGTCTGTAAAGGAGTCAATTCGTGATGCCCATTCTAGTTTGGCAGTATTGATAAAAAATCCTGCATGGCGATTAATTGATGCAATTCAGACATTAAGAAATTCTGATGGAAAAATTCTCATTAAAGACTGGTATAAAGAAACAACCCCTTTGTCTAAACAAGACTTGGAGATAATATCGAGAGAACCCTTTGATGAACAATCTTTTAAAAAAGAATTTGGTGTAAAATCGTTTGTAGGAAATCTTAATGGATTGAATGCAAAAAAAGCACTTGTTGGCGGTGCTACTTGTAATATTGCTGGATTTGTTTCAGGATACACTGGAGATGGCGCAAAAACAGTTCTTCCTGGTACTGCTTTAGTGAAAATTGATTTTAGATTGGTTCCTAAAATGGATCCAAAGAAACAAGTTCTTAGATTGAAAAAACACTTGAAATCAAAAGGATTTGGGGATGTCTCTGTCAAAATTTATCATGGAGAAGCTGCTGCTAGAACAAATCCAACTGATCCGTTTGTAACTAAAGTAAAAGAAGCAGCTGATCAATCATTTGGAAAATCAATTATTAATGTGTCAAATGCTGGTACTGGCCCTATGCATTCTTTTGTAAATGTGTTACATGCGCCTTGTATTTCTATTGGCAGTACCTACATGTTTGCTCGTATCCACTCTCCAAATGAATTTACTAGAATAGATTTACTGAAAAAAACCACAAAATGCATTTATCTTATTATGGAAAAATTTGGAAAAGACTAGTGTAAACATCTAGGTAATTTTTTGATAACATGTGCAAGTGATATTCTTCCTGGGCCCATTGTGATTATCAATAATGCACTTGCAAGCAATATTAGATCTATGGCATATCCTCCATTTCCTGTGAGGTTTGATGCTTCTTTTACTACAAATATTGCTCCAAGCATAATTATTGCAATCATTGATGCTGAGAGTCTTGTAAGTACTCCTATGATTAGTAATATTCCTGAAACTAATTCTGCAAGAGCAATTGGGATCTGCATCTCTACTGATATTCCCATGTTTCCTAACATTCCAGCAAATCCTGGTCCAAACTTTCCAGATCCTTGTACAATGAAAATTACTCCTATTGCTGCTCTGACGCCCCAATTTGTAATCTCGTTTAGCTTTGTATTGTGGATGCTAGATTCAGTCAACACCAAATTCTGTTTTTTACCATATAAAATATTTTATCCTTATTTTGAATCAAAAAAGGAGAAAGCCCTTTATTATGCTGTGAAATCATTTGAATTATGTCTATGTACATGCCCGGCGCAACAGCTGTGGGAATTACTTTTAACGGTGGCATAGTTCTTGCAAGTGAAAAAAGGATCGCATTTGGTAACTTTCTTGTAAGCAAATCTTCAAAAAAGACATTTTCAATTACTTCCAAAGTTGGCGCTGCATGTGCTGGCCTTGTAGCTGATATGCAAATTTTAACATTGCAAATTGCAGCACTTGCTAAAATTAGAAAAATGGAACTAAAAAGAGATGTTCCTCCAAATACTGTTGCTAAAATGATGTCAAATATGATGTATGAAAGACGATATTTTCCATTATTGACTCAGGTAATAGTTGGTGGTGTGGTTGACAAACCTATCTTATACACATTAGACCCATTAGGATCTGTTCTCCCAGATGAATACGCTGCAGTTGGAACTGGCGCTGAAATGGCATTGGGTGTTTTAGATCCGCAATTCAAACCAAATATGACCCAAGAAGAAGCAATTGATTTGGCAAAACGAGCTGTCAGATCTGCAGCACTTCGAGATTCTGCAAGTGGCGATGGACTTGACATCCTCGTTGTTACAAAAGATGGTACTAAAGAATTCACTGAAAAGATCTAATTAAAAATCCATAGTAATTTTGATTTCAAATTATTACTGTAAATTTACTTTAAAGTAAAAATATCTAGATTTCATTTGCCATATCAAAGTATTTCCATTGAAAAATTATGAGCAGTATCAATCATTGCAGCTGTACTTCAAATTCTGTCTGTCTATTTCACTATTCTCAAATTCATCCAACTTCTGTAAGAACTCATGAAGTTTTCAATATTAAAAGATCCAAGTAATTACTCGTAAATCGTTTTTCCAATTTCCCAAAACTTGTCTGATATGTAGTGCATATTTTTTATGACTTCTCCTTTTTCCATCTTTTCTAATTCTGCACTTGACACTAATGATTTTCCTACTGCAAGAAACTTATGCTGTGATTCTTCTACAATACATACAATTTTTTCTTTTTCAAATTCATCATGGGTTTTGATTCCAGGTCTCATCACATTTGCACCTTTACACATGAATTTCACCGCACCCATGTCTACTGTCACATGCGGAAATTTTTCAAGCATTTGAGTTTCTGACAAAAATGGAAGATATTCGTCATTAATTTTTAAAATTTTTATCCCCTGACCCATAATTATTTGCGCATCATCTGCAATTTCGTGTACTTTGAGATTTTTTATTTTTGGAAATTCAATCCCCCACTTTTCTGTAACTGTTTTTAGAAGTGTGGTAGTTTCACTCTTTGAAATTAAGTTGGATTTCAAATTTTTACTATCTCTTGTCTGATGTCTAACAAATCTCTCAGAATAGAACTTGCTGTTTCCATTCCTCCTGCACCTTTTCCGATAATTGTTTGCGTACCAGAATGCTCTGATGTGAATGCAATTGCATTTAGTGTTCCATTAACACATAATGGATCATCTACTGATACTTCCTTTGGTTCTACTATGAGTTCTTTGTTACATGAAGCAATTAGTTTTATAGCGCAATTATTTTTTCTAGCTTTTTTAATATCTTCTTCTGTGACATTACGAATTCCTTTACAATTGATATCTGGCATTGTTACCTTCATATCCATTACCCAGTTTGCAAGAATCACTAATTTTGCAGCTGCATCTAGCCCGTCCAAATCTAGCGACTCATCTGCCTCTACATACCCTTTATCCTTGGCATCTTTAAGAGCAGTCTCAAATGACAGTCCATTTGCCATGTTAGTTAAGATATAATTTGTTGTTCCATTTAGGATTCCTGAAAATGAGCTAATCCTTTCTCCTCTAAGGCTATTTTTTGCATAATCTAAAATTGGTGTTCCCCCACCTACGGTTCCACTGAATTTGAAGATGACTTGATTGTAAATGGCTAACTCCATCAATGATGGAAATGCTAATGCTAACGGACCCTTGTTTACTGATATTACATGCATGCCTCTTTTCATTGCAGTTACTATGTGGGTCATTCCAGGTTCTGCATCTTTGTAATTACTCGCAGTAGTTTCTATGACAACATCTGCATCCAAGTTTTTGATCATGTCAATTCCAGACATGTTGTTTTTTGTATTTGCATAATTTTTTACAGTTCCAGTTTTTTTCTTTATTTCGATTAATCTTTCTAAATTTAATCCTGAATTATCAACTGCACTGCCTTTACTGTCAAACACACCAACTACTCTTGGTTTTAATCCATACTCTGCATAAAGATCCTCTGATCTTGAATCAAATAATTTTACTAAACTTTGGCCAACAACACCAAATCCACATAGTATTATTCTCAAACCGTTTCATTCCTTCTTGATTTATTATTGTGTTCCATTTCTTTGATTTTCTTATCATTGATTGTGTTTTATTAATAATTTTTGTATGTTATTCAATTCGTGCTCAAGAGTGCCTGATAATAACGCACTCTATCCCTCTTTTTTCTCAAGATCAAGTGATATTGAATTAATACAGTATCTAAGGTTGGTTGGTTTAGGACCGTCATCAAAAACATGACCTAAATGTGCCCCACACTTTTTACAGTTTACTTCAGTTCGTACCATTCCGTAAGCATTATCTGATATGTATTCTATTTTTTCATCTGAAAGAGGTTGCCAAAAACTTGGCCATCCAGAACCTGAATCGTATTTTGTTTCAGATGTGAATAATGACTCTCCACAACAAACGCATTTGTACGTGCCTTTCTCCTTGTTTTTGTAATATTTTCCTGAAAAAGGCGGTTCTGTTCCCTTGTTAATACAGACCTCGAATTGGTCTGGTGTTAGCACTTCTTTCCATTCTTGGGGTGTTTTTTCAATTTTCTCTGCCATGGTTTTCTCTCATAGTGATTATATTAGAATATTTTCTATTTTTTAAGCTTCTTTCTTTTTTCTTCAGTTCTTTTTTCTGATTCAAATCTCTCTAAATCATATTCTTTTAAATCTACAAATCTCATTATCTTACTTAAATTTGGATGGACTTTGTTTACCTCCTTGAACATTTGTTGTGCGACTTGTCTATAATCAATATGTCCTTGTGGCACTGTTCTTAATTCAATTAAATGACAGGCTTCTCTGAGATTAAATTTCATAAAGTATGGATAATTATATGCAAAGTTTACAACATATTGTCCTTGTTCTGGATATTTTTTTCTGATTTTATCAAATGTGTGTTTTGTCTTATTCATGCATTCATGATAATCTTTTTCAATTCCTAACACTTTGATCTCATTTGGAGTATTATATCCATGATCTGTTGTAAGCAATTGTCTTTCTAGTGTTAATGCTCTATGTCTATGAAAATCTCTGAACATTCCAAAATTATTTAGTAAATCAAATGTATAGTATATGCTTTCAAATGCTCTGGATGGTCGATGACGTCTGTTTTTTCTCAATTTTGCAACCGATTCAATTATTTTTATTTTTTTAGCCTGTGGTAATTTTTTTACTTGTTGCATTATGTTAAGGTATGATGTACTTGGAGATTGTTCATAGATTATACTTGTAATGATTTTATCTATGGCTGTTTTTTCTGGTTCGTAATCTACTAACTGTGTTTTTACCCCTGAAATTAATTTAGGTTTGATTTCTTTTGCTATGTTTTTTGACGTTCTTTTCAAATCTTGAAGGTAACTTTGGAATGCTTTACCGTATTTGTCGTCAGCTCTTTTGACAAAAGCCTTGATTGTAACATCTAACTCTTTTTTGATTTTTGAGGCTAAATTTTGCTCTTCTTCTAGTTCTGATGCTCCCAGTATTGTAAGGAGGTACTCAAAAGCACGACCGTTTCCTGTAATTCCGACATTTGTTAAAGTCGATGCAGGTAAAAGACCACGTAGAATGTCTAGTGCTTTTGCTTTAGTTGAGCCATTGTAAATCATATTTGCCGATTTAATGTCTTTTTCCTCTTTTAATTTGGAGAATGTTTTTTCTTTTCCATCATTTGAATCCTTGAAAGTGTATTTTTCAATTGGATATTTTTCTCGTATGTATTTTATCATTGGTTCAATATTTTTTGAATACATATCAAATGAAAAATTACATGTCTCTAAATACAAATCAGCAAATCTTGAGTTCATTAGTTGTGAATCTTTGTAGAATCTGTATTCTCCGTTAATTTTTTTATTCCATGCTACATATCTTGATGATTTTTCTAAATATGATAACCCTATTCTCCTATCTTCAATTTTTTTAACTGAAATATTGGAAAGACCTTCAATTGCAATTTGTGCTTCTCCAAGTTCTGCTACAGAATCATCTCCATATTCTAACAGAACACGATTGTAAAACTCCTCTCCTCTATTTTCATTTTGTAAAAATTCATCTAAGAAAATTCTTCGCATACTTTTATCAGTTCTGCTGTACCTTGACATTAGTGCGCCACGATCAACTTGTCTTGGTGTGATTATTGCAAAAACATTTTCATCAGTATTTGAAAAATGGTCTGCTAAAATCTTCTTTTCATTACTTGAAAATTCTGACAATGCTTTTGTCATTATTTCCAATTATTAATAGTCTATTTCTTTTTTCCAATTTGAATTAGATCGGGCGCTTTGTTTTTCTCTTGTCCTTTTGATTGCCATCTTAACAGTACTTCTTTGAATGCGTTGGCATCTCCTTCATTTTCAGTATACATCAAAGCAGTTACCCATCTGCCTTTTCCTGCCTTTCCGCCCACAGAATTCATCCAAAAATTGCTTGGTAATGACTCCATCAGTTTGTTAGATGGGTCTTTTGTTACTTCCAACCATCTCTGTCCTACGAAATTCAAAATTTGTTCTAATTCCTCTTTTTGGATCATGATGTATTTCCCACAATGCTAAATTTTAAAATTTCTAAAGTTTTTTCTATTTGGTTTTCATTTTACGAAAATTATAGGGATTTAGGCATGAAATTACTGATGTTAATATCCTGCATAAAAAATAATGTCAAAAATATTATTGGATCTTAAGACCAAAAACGGGTAGTTGTTTGGTGAAAGTTCCAATTATTGTTTTTTTGATTATTTAGTATTTAGATCATACTGATAATTCATACGCGAGTCTTTTATTCAAATTTGAATTATTATTGTTATTAGATGGGTTGAGGTTTTTTCGACCATTACCTTATACCATCTAGTTTTAAACGATTAGAAGCGTCATGCCCTTCTAATCACTTTATTTCTAAAGTTGTAACCATCGTAACTTCTTTGTGTAGTCAAGGATACTTTTCAAGATTAGTTTATAATTATGCCTAAATCAGAGCTAACGAATTGCCAATAGAATCTGGTATAGTTACACTTGAACTATGGATTATCTTTTTTGCAATTCTTTCAGTAACCATTGCAATTGATCTTGGACTGATTCATAAAATCAAAAGAAAGCTGACCAAAGCATCATCTTCTGAATTAGAACATGTAATGTCTACAAAGGAGGCACTTGGATGGACAATCACTTGGATTTCACTTGCGGGAATTTTTGCAGGAATGATCTATTTTGCACTTGGCAATGATAAGATGATCGAATTTGTAACTGGTTATGCTCTAGAAAAATCTCTTAGTGTAGATAACATGTTTGTGTTTTTACTAGTTTTCACTACTTTGGGAATTCCTCATAAATATCAACATAGGGTTCTCTCTGTCGGTATTCTTAGTGCAATTGTGATGAGAATTGTTTTAATTGTAGTTGGTGCATCTTTGTTAGATAATTTCCATTGGATGATCTATATTTTTGGTGGATTGCTTTGGTTTACATCCATTAGAATGATTCTTCAAAAAGAAGAGAAGAAAATTGAACTTGAAAAAAACATTGCAGTTAGAATTTTAAAAAAATTCATGCCTGTTAACCTAAATTTGGTTGGCAACAAATTCCTCGTATCTATCAACGGTGTAATGCATGCTACTCCATTACTGGTGGCACTTGCAATAATTGAGCTAACTGATTTGGTATTTGCAATGGACTCTATTCCTGCTGTCTTGGCAATTACTAGAGACCCATTCATAGTAATAACATCCAACGTATTTGCTATCTTGGGTTTAAGGGCACTATACTTTTTGATTGGTGGTATGATGGAGAGATTCCATTATCTCAAACCTGGATTAATTGTGCTTTTGATATTTATAGGAACTAAGATGATAATATCTGAATTCTACCATATTGAAACTGTTACTTCATTGATAATTGTATTTGTTATTCTTGTTACTGTGATGGTTGCTTCATTGCTAAAAAAACCAAAAACTGTAAAATCTGAATAAATTCAAGAATCACTTGTGTTGTACACCAAATGTTAATCTGAATTGATCAAATGGGTAGTGAAATTTATTATCTTATTTATTAAATTTGAACTCAATTGGGTACATGTACGTTGAATAGAAAATCATACTTTGGTCTGTGTTTTGGTGTATTACTGCTAATTGGTATTGTATCAGTACAAATGGCATATGCTGAACCTACATTTTCTTTTAAATTTGGTACTTTTGGAACTGCAAATAATCAATTAAAAAATCCACATGATGTAGATGTAAGTAGTGACGGTAAATCCATCTACGTTACGGATACCGACAATCACAGAATCATTGTATTTGATGATGATGGGGATTATGATTACAAATTTGGTACATTTTGTAATATGACTTCAATTCAAAACTGTAATGATGACGCAGATGGAGCTGTCGTAGACGGTGATGGTCAATTCAACAATCCATTTAGTGGAGTTTTAGATGGGATTGGAAATTTCTTTGTTATTGATTCTGATAATGAACGAGTTCAAAGATTTGATGATGGTGATGGTCAATTTGAATCGAAGTTTGGCTCTTCTGACAATACAAAACCCGAGTACCTAGGCTCTGCACAAGGAATTGCTATACAAAAGTCTACAAAGAAGATTTTTGTATCTAGTATTGAAACCGATTCCATATCCGTCTTTGATTCTTCAGGAACTTTTGTAACTAATTTTAAAACGTTCAATGGTACTCAAACTCTAACGAATCCATCACATATGATAATTGATGACAGTGAAGAAACTCTGTATGTTTCTGATACTGGTAATGACCGAATCGTAGCATTCAAACTTGTTACAGGAACAACATGTCCTGCAGGTACTACTAAAGCCGTAGATGGAATTTGTTATATCAAAAAGTTCGGTTCTGCAGGTACATCTGACGGAAAATTTGATTCCCCTTCAGGTCTAGCAATTGATTCTACAAATGATTTGCTTTATGTTGCAGATACTGACAATAATCGAATTCAAATATTCAAACTAACTACTGATACAACATGTGCTAGTGGTACAAGTAAAGTTGTTGACGGTGTATGTTTTGTAGAAAAGTTTGGATCTTTGGGCACATCTGACGGAAAATTTGATTCTCCATTAGGACTTACATTAGATACTACACATAATTTACTATATGTTGCAGATACTGACAACAGTAGAATTCAGGCATTTACACTAGTATCTGCTTCACAAACTCCTGGCCCTCCAAAGAATTTGAAAACATCTCCAGTTTCTCCCACATCTGTTCTATTGACTTGGGAAGAACCAATTTTATCTACTAGTGCTCCTGCAATTACTGGTTATAAGATTGAATACAAAACAGCAACTACTGCATATGCTGTTTTAATTGCAGATACTAAAAGTACATCAACATCATTTCTTCATGAAGGTCTAGACTCTAGCAATACTTACACTTATCAAATATATGCAATCAACTCTAAAGGGACAGGTACTCCTTCTTCTAGTTCATCAGTAAAACCTGCAGAAACTACTGTTCCAAGTGGATTGCTTGCAACAGCAATTTCTCCCAATCAAATTAGACTTTCATGGCAAGCTCCGTCAAACACATTTGGACAAAGCATCGGTGGATATACAATTCAACGCGTAGTTGGACCTGATGTTTATGATAATCTTGGTTCAACAAATAGTAAAACAACAACATACACTGTCAATAATTTGACAACTGATAAATCATATTCATTTGTAGTTCGAGCAAATATTGGATATGGTGTTACAGAACCCTCAAACACCGCATCTGCTATTCCGAAAACAACTTCTGTTGATGTCCCTCAAACTCAAACATCTTCAAATTCTGCTGTAATTCAAATTTCATCACCTCCAATAAAATTAACTGCTACGACTACTTCTTCAACCCAGATTAATCTTTCATGGAGTCCTCCATCATCTACTGGCAATACTCCAATCACTGGTTACAAAATTGAGATGAAAAAAGATTCAGGATCCTATTCTGTATTGGTGGCAAACACAAACAGTACCTCAACTACATATTCTCATACAAATCTTACAGCAAATTCCAAATATACATACAAAGTATACGCGATAAACGAAGCTGGCACTAGTACTGCATCAAATGAAGTTACGACAACTCCTACAACCACTTTGAAAATAAATCCTTTAGGTAAATTAACGATAGATGAAGGAAAATTACTTTCTTTTGCTGTAAAGCTAACTGATCCCTCAATGAGTGGGGTGGTGTATGGTCTAGAAAAGAATCCTCCTGCTGGAGCCTCGATTAATCAAAACAATGGAATGTTTAGTTGGACTCCATCTGATACACAAGGTGGAAAATCATACATATTTGATATCGTTGCAAATTCGGGCTCATTAAGTGATAGGCAGTCAATTACAATTACTGTTAATGATTCTATCAAAAAATCTGATCCTGTCAAAGAGCTAGAACCGCCAAATGAGGAGCCTACAGATGAACCTGCTGTACCAAAGTTAGCTCCATTTGTTGATCCTGAAAGAGATCCTAAAACATATGTTGATAGATACAACAATGAACCAAGTTACAAAAAATGGTTTGATGATACTTTCCCAGAATACTCTTCAATTTATGAAGCAGTTGGATTAGATGAACCAAAGTTAGCTCCATTTGTTGATACCTCAAAAGATCCACAATCTTATGTTGATAGATACAACAATGAACCAAGTTACAAAAAATGGTTTGATGATAATTTCCCAGAATATTCTTCAATTTATGAAGCAGTTGGTTTAGACACACCAAAAACTGATACACCAAAAACTGATACACCAAAAACTGATACACCAAAAACTGATGAACCAAAAACTGATACACCAAAAACTGATGAACCAAAATTTGGAATATGTGGACCTGGAACAAAATTAATTGATGGTGTATGTACTATTGTAGATATGCCAAAACCAAAACTAAAGCCTTGGTGGCAATTCTGGTAGAATTTTATTAAAAAATTTTAATTTTTGAATTTTTATGCATGAATTTTTGGGTTTGACAAAAATAATACATATTGTTGTAACTTGTATTTCATAAAGAAATTTGCTTTTGCTCTTGGATAGTTTTTACTTACATACTCTTTAATTTCTGGTAGACTCATTTTTGCTAATTTATAAAATTCAGAATTGTATTGGGAATGTTGTATGATTATACTCATCAAATTATGTTTTGTTATTTTCTTTTTCCAAATATGAATCAAAAATTATTCTAAACTTTGTTAGTTTTCTCAAACCATTGAAGGACTAAAAATAATATCAGTTCTCAAAAATCTGTCTTTTGATGTCTGAAATATGTTCATTAAAAATTTCAATTCCAGCATCAAATAACCTCATTGTATTTTCTACAGTACCTGGCTGATTTTCATCAATTCTTTTGTTTGTTAGATATTGGCCAGAATCATGAATGTATTTTTGAAGAACCATCCCTAAAATACATTCGTGAATATTTTTAATATCCCACTGTTCTTTTGTTGAGTTTACCAAATTGAAATACTTTGGAATTTGACTAATTGCTATTTGTAGCAAATTTTCAAGTTCCCTGGTATCATCAATACTTAGTTTCATCTTACAATAGACCTGAATTGATCTTTCAAATTAATAGTTTTGAATGTTGGTAAAATCAATTTTTATGAGGCTATTTTCTTTATTTTTCTGTAAAATATCTTGATATAATTACTGTCAAAATAATCTTACCAAAACTAGTAACCTTTCTCACACTTTCCCGGTTATACGAATCTCTAAACCACTACACATGACACACGACGATATCGATATCATCGGTAAAAACGTCAAAGACATGTACGGAACATTCATGGGTAAAGTCATTGGAACAATAACTGACATTGATGGAAGCATCCAA
>Ga0207952_1000210_pt1 | contig 59270 bp, 73 predicted proteins | sample SubbioR12Aug_8Ca_FD_184831 | JGI IMG/M metagenome (GOLD analysis project Ga0207952, IMG submission 184831) | Serpentinite rock and fluid subsurface biosphere microbial communities from McLaughlin Reserve, California, USA - CR12Aug_8Ca (SPAdes) | ecosystem: Environmental > Terrestrial > Deep...
GAACAGCGGGCCGTTCGCGGTGTCGGTGACGGAGAGCCAGCGATAGGTGTCGCGGTTGTTGCGGGCGAACAGCATTGTGCCGGTGTCGGTTTCCTTCGACTCGATGGTCTGGAAGAACTCATCATACGCCGCGCGAATGGCCGGGATCTCGTCCGCTGTCGGGTATGGATACGTGCCCTCTTTCTCCAGCAGCAGCGCCGTAGCGGCGTTCCAGTAGTCCTCCGACACAATGTTCGCGAGGTAGTCGTTGGACTGATTCTGATCCTGCAGTTTGCCGATGACGTACGCCTCGAAGGCACGAGCCGTCATCTCGGTGCCGGTGCTCCAGTAGGCTTTGATGCGCGAACCATCCAGTTTCTTCGAGCGCTGCAGCAGCGCCGCGTGATTGACGGCGCGTGCGACCTTGGCGAATGCCTCGACCATTTCGGGGCGGATGCTGTCATCGCCGGGAAACTTCAGGCGCGGGCGCTCCGTCAGGAACTGATCCCGCTCACCTCGAAGCCGCGAAAAGTAGTTGTCGAGCGAATGCCACCATTCATGCGCGAGGCTGCCAGCACCCGCGCCCTTGGTCAGGTTGATGACGATCTCGCCACGTTCGTAGTGGGCTGACGCACTTCCGCCACCGGCTCCTTTGCCACCCTTGCCGCGCGCGCCGAAGGCCAGACCGAGTTCGCCATTCAGTGATAGGGAACGTGGCGGGATGCCGAGCACGCCGGCCATGTCGAGCAGCGCGTCGTAGGCGTTGTTCAAGTCCTGTTGCCGACGATTGCCCTCGACGTAGTTGCCGAACTGGACGCCGCGGAAGCCGAACGCATCCTGGAATTGTTCCGGTGTGACATCGGCACCGTTGCGGTGATCAGCACCGACACGGGGCGAATTGGACTCCTTGCGCTCAGATGGGATCTCCTTGTGCTTGGCCAGCAGTTGCTCAAGCTCGGCCTGATGGTCCTTCAGGTACTCGCGGGCTTCCTTCACGCTGTCGAAGGTTTTCAGATCGACATGGTTCTTGCCGATCTTTTTGCCGATGATGGCCTTCTTCGGATCCGTCCTGCGGGAGTAGATCTCGAAAGAGACTTGCCGGCTGGCGGGCGGGTTGACGTCGAGCGTGCTGATACGCTTCTTGAATGCCTCGATCGCAGCCTCTCGGGTGTCGGCGCTGGCCAGGGTGCGCGGCCAATTGCTGAACGCAGTCGCCTTGGCTTGCTGCTCGACGGTCCAGATGACTTTCGGCGGGTCGTACTTCTTGCCCTCGTAGAGCTGGTACTTGCCTTCGACGACACGTACGCCCCTCAGAGATTTGGCGTGACCAACGGCCTCGTAGAGTTCGATGCGTCCGCCCAGTTCACGGGCCAGCGTGAAGTATTTCGCCTTCCTCAGTTCCTCGCGCATGCGCTCGACGGAGATATTGCCAGTCAGCAGGTCGTCGGAGAATTTCCGCAGTAGCTCGACCTGCTGGACCCATCCCTTCAGCTTCCAGGCTTTCTTCGGCTTGGTCGGGATCTCGTCTCGAGCGGCGTGGACGAAGGCCACGGTCCAGGGATCGGCGCCTTCGTCGAGCAGTTGCTGATAGTCTGGTTCCGGCCAGGACTGCGACAGCGGCGCGCTTGCAATGTCAGCGCCGAGGGCTTCCTTCATCTTGTCCGCGTAGGCGGCAGCGTATTCCTTGCGTGCGCCCGCGATCTTCTCGCCGAAGTCTTCGATCTTGCCGACTTCCGGTTTTGCCGCAACGGATGCGGCCGGCGCATTCGCGACGAGCTTCGCCTTGCCCTTCTCGCTGCCTTCGAGCATTTCCACTTCGTGGAACGTCTTGCCGGCGACGGTTTCGGTTTTGCCGGTGTAGCGAGCTTTGTCGCCCTTGAAGTAGGTCTCGTCGTCCGCGGTCTGGAATTTCGGCGCAACCGGCGCCAGCAAGTCCTGCTGACCCGCAGCAGCGGCCTCGTCGGCCACTCGGTCACTACCAGTCAGAGAAAAGCTGTCGCGCTGGTCATCGGCCTGCGCGCGCAGTTCCTGCTGCTGGCGGGCCTTCTCGGCGTCCTTCTTCTGCTGTTCCCGTGCGGCGAGGTCGGCTTCGGTATAGCCGTCTACTGCAAAGTCTTCGGTGCCTCGTGTGTCGGCTGGACTCGTCGTTTCGGGACGTGACCCTTCTTCCGGTTCTCCCGCAGCACGAGCAGGACTTGCATCGCGTCCGCGTTGACTGGCTTCTTCTTCGAGGAGTCGGATGGCTTCTTCATTGGAATACCCCTGCGTCGCGGCCAACTCCACGATGGTTTCGATGTCTTCTTCCGGCACGCCAGCTTCGCGCGCGCGCTCGGCGGCGTCAAGGATCTGCTCCTGACCCACTTCCGTCAGTGCGGCGTACTCCGCATCATCCAGTAACGGTTCGTAGGTCTCCGACGTCATGGCCTGGCCACGCAGAGCGTTGCCCAAGGCTTCCAGCATGGGATTCTCGCCGTAGCCGTGTTCGTTCGAGACGGGATAGCGGAGATCGGACAGGTATTCCGACATGCCTTCAAGGGAACGGCCGTTGGTCGTGAAGACCCGCTTGATCTTCCAGCCGCGGCGATTGAATTCAGCCGGGTCGATCCCTGCTGCTGTAGCGGCTTCGCGGGAAATACCACCGGCCTTGGCTATCGCTGCCAGCAGGTCGTCCTTTTTCGGGTCGATGACGGACTCTTTCTTGTGCCGTTGGGAGGCGGCGAGAGCTCGTAGACGAGCCATTTCGGCACGATTGTCTGCAGCGGAACTCGGTGCCGCGGCAGCCGGTTTCTTCGTCCGCTTGCCGTCGGCGAGCCACGCCTGGAACTCGTCCTGCGTCATCTCGGTGATACCGCCGAGTCCTTTCCAGCCCTTCGTGTAATTCTCGAGGTAACCGGCGCGCGCAGCCTTTTCACTGCGGAAGCCGAGCATTACTTTATGTTCGTCCAGCGTGCCGTCCTTGTTGACCTGATCGACGACGAACACCGGGCCCGTCCAGTCATCGGCGGTACCGGGCTTGATGAAGACGTCGACCTGGTCGCCGTCCTTGCCCTCGGTGCGCTTGAAGTAGCCGTAGTGGCTCTTGAGTTCCGGCCACTTGGGTTGACGGCGGCTGCCGGCGGGGTTCTCGATGGCGACGTCCAGGCCGGCAACGCGGACATGACCCTTCTTGTAGTTGCCTTCTTCCTTCTGGGCCTCGGTCGGTTCGGGGCGATCGTTCAGCGGGCTGGTGGCGGCTTCGTGTGCCGCGGTGTCGACAGTACGCGCAACAGCCTTGTCATCGATGGCCATGTTCTTCGGCACATCGATGCCTTTCGTGAAGCCACTGGGCACACGGACGAGATCCTCCCGGCCACGCTCACGGCGCTGGGCGATCTGCAATTCGGCCTGGGTCAGTTCGCGGGCATTGCCTTGACTGTCGACCCGGAACACACCGGTCTTCTGCGGGGGCGGAAGCATGGCCTGCAACGGTGCAGGAGCAGCAGGGATGGACTCCAGGAAGGTTTCGCGGACTGTGACATTGCTGGCGGGCTTCTCGGGCGCGGGCTCTTCTTCGGCCAAAGGTGCGGGTTCGACGACTTCGACCGGCCAGTCGGCGAACTTGACGTCGATATTGGCTGGCGGTGGGGCTTGGTCGAGCGCGGTCTGCAGTTCTTCGGCCGCGATGGCGGGACCGCTACGGTCGTCCGGTGGCGGTGGCGCGGCTTCAATGGTCTCGACCTCGAGTTCGGTCGGCTCGCCTTCGACGGGTTCTGCGGTTGCCTCACCGATGAGTTCGTCGACGGTGGGCTCGGCGGCAGGATCGGCTACGGGTGCAGGAGGTGGCGCAGCGGGCTTGTCCTTGCGCGCGCCCATCCCGATTGCCGCCAGTTCGAAGGGTGCGGTGACGCCTTCGCCGGCAATCTCCGCGACGACCTCACCGGGTTTGGTGATCTCACCCTTCTCGTAGATCTGCGCCAGGGCTTCACCGCCACCGCCGCCGGCCATCTGCGCCAGCATCTGGATGACGCCATCGAGTACAGGTTTGCCGGGTGTCAGGGTCTTGCTGGCGATCCCAGCAGTCAGTGCATCGACAGCACCAATGATGGCGCCGCGACCGATCCCGGCCTTCGAGGCGCGGTTGATGACTTCCGGGTCGCGGAGCTTCCCGAGCACGGCCTGAGGATCGTTGGCCTGGGGGCCGAGTTCTTCCTGGATGTTTTCCAGGAAACCCAAGGTGCCCTCGATGGTGGCCGAGCTGCCGCCTATTCCAAGGGCTGCGGCGACTGGACCAAGCGGACCGAATGCCAGAGCCGGGGCTGAAATGATCGCACTCTGTGCGCCGAATCCTGTGACAGCACCGACGGGATCTTGCATGGCACGACCGAACGCATCGCCGAACGACTCGGCCTCACCAATCTCGCGCGTGATCGGTGATCTCGGCTGCTCGGCCATGAACTGGCTTTGCTGGGTGATGTCTTTGGCGGACTGCTGAAGACCTTGATCGGCTTTCTCTGCGATGGCCGCCCGTCGCTCAGGGCTCAGCGGATCGGTGGTGTTCTTGGCGTAGTCGGCTTGAGCCGCGCTGGCGAGTGCTGACAGGACGTTGCCGCCCTGCTCGACCAGGCCGTAGCCGACACCGAAGTCGTCACGGAGACGCTGCAGGAAGGGGACTTCCTTGTTGTAGGCGTCGACCTCGCGGCCGATCCGATCGGTTTCCGACTCGATGCGCGCCCAGCTTTCCGGTGCATGGGGTTTGCCACCACGGTACTGCCAGACGCTACCACCGGAGCCGCGTTTCGTTTCACCGAGCTTCGGTGCCAGGATGGATTGCGTGATGTTGAGCTTGTCGCGTAGACGGGCTTCTGAGCGGGTCAGCGGAGACGGTGCGCCGAAGACTTCTTCGTCAGACAGCTTGCGCGGCGATGCAGTGGCAGGCTGCGCGCCAAACACCTCGGCGTCGGAGTAGATCATTCGTCAGACCAGCCGTCACCGACCCAGCGCAGAGGGCCTTTCGGGGTCTGATACATCGTGCCGCTGACGCGCTCGTTGACGGGCGGGGCTGGTGGTACGGCGGTCGGCGCGCCCTGCTCGATGACACCAAGCCATTCGTTGTAGAAGTCCTGGAGCGGGCGGTAGTTGGGATCGCCCGGGCTTACCATGGCGGCCTTCTGCGCATCGAATTCCGCGCGCGCCATCTGCCCCGCTGCGACCGTCGGGTTCTGCACCGCTTCATTGGCCTTCTTCCACGCTTTCGCAGGGTCTGTTTCAATGCCTTGTGCGATAAAATATTCCATCAACTGCACCTTGGCCGGCTGCGTTTCCGACGGCGGCCGGGTGATGGGTTCGACTTTTCCATCAGAGCTGATGCGATAGGTGCCGCCATCAGGGAGTCCCATGGCCTTGGCCTGCTCGGCACTAAGCACGCCGTAGGTGGCTCGGGTGCTCGGGGTTTCCAGGGTCCAGTCGTCCTTCTTCGGACTGTAGAGCGCGGTACGTCCATCGATGTTCTCGACCGTGGGACGGGAGCGGTTCTTCAGCGCTTCACGGCCTTCGGCGATCCAGGCTTCGTCGTACTCTGTCGGCACTTCGGACGTGTCCATGTCAGCGGCTTTGGCGACCTTCTCCAAACGTTTCCGCCAAGCCCCCCAGGTCTGCGGCGTAACCGTGGTGACGCCTGACAATACTTCTTCGTACGCACCCGCCATTTCGATGTCGCCCAGCACGTTCTTGCGCTCGCGATCCGTTCTCTGATAACCACGGTCTTCACGCTGCCAGTCCCGCTGTTCGCCTTGAAAGGCGCGGTCTTCTTCGGCCAGCGCCATCTGGCGAAGCTGAAGGGCGGTCTTCGGATCACCGCCGGCTTGCAGATACTGAGTCGCCGCGGTGTCGTAGTCCGCACCAGAGGCGAGGATCTGCCCCAACTGGTTCTGGCTCTGAATACCACGCAGCGATTCCATGGCCTGCAGATCGGACAGCATGTTCTGCCGTTCCGCCCGAGGATCGGGCTGCATCTGCATGAACATGTTCGAGACTTGCGTCGGGTTCATGGTCGGTCGTCCTCGTCCAAGGGCTCAATTGCCTAGGAAACTCGATTAACTAATTGAATTTATAACCATTAATCAACTCACGTCACCGTAAATTAACCGGCTAATTTACGCTTCGGCGCTTGACCGGATGCCATCCTCGCTAGCACGAGAAAGCGACATGCGCTAAGCGCGTGTCGTGTTTTCTGAAAGCACCCCGAATTAGATCGCGAAATCGCAATTTAATTTGAGGTGCTTGACAGGCGCCGATTACCAGACCGGAGTCGAAGTGGAATATTGCTGCTGCGGCTGCCGAGACAGACTCTGCAGGTAGTTGGCGTAGGCGTCACGCAAGGGATCGGGCTTGTACGAATCCACGATATTCCCGACCGCATTGGTCCACAGTGCACTACTTCCAGCGCCGGCATCCGCCGCTGAATTGACCCCGGCTCCTGTAGCCCCGGCCGCACCAATGCCATATCCCCCTACCATGTCAGCGGTCCGGCTGCCGGCATTGGCAAGAATGGAATTGCCTTCTCGACCGTAACCGGCCAGGGTCTGCAACTGATTGGTCCAGTCTTGAAAGGCGGGACGGGCCAGGTTTCCTGATGTCCAGTCCGTGAGGGCCTTCATGACGCGGCCGTTGTTCGTACCACCCGCCCCTCGAGATCGGCTGGAATACTGGTTCTCCCATGCCTTCATGCCTTCATCGAGGGCGAACTGGTAGCCGGGTAGGTTGGTCAGGTAGTTGCTGACCTGGTTCGGTTTCAGTTTCCCGGGTGTCGCGATCTTCTCCAGCCAGCCGAGCGCGTTGGTGCCGGCCTTTCTCCAGGGCTCGTAGTCGGACCGGGTCGTCTCGAAGCGGTCTTGTGCCAGCTCGGCGGCGCGGTCATTGGCCTGTGCGATGAGCGCGGCGGCTTCCTGTTCCGCCTTGCCCTTCTTCTTCGTTGCTTTGGACCCGACGTAGGCCGTCGCCAATGGCACGGCCACCTTGGTGCCGAAGTCCCAGAGTTTGCCCCAATCGAATGCCATGGCTTATCTCCTGATCGCGGCGACCAGATAGGTCTCCGAGGTTGGGTCGATGCCGGACCCGGTGGTGTTCATGAAAGTGATTGCAAGCTCGTCGACATCCGAGGCGCGGACACCGACGATCCCGAGTCCAGCCTGATGCGTCGGTTTATTCACGTAGACGATGTCCGTCACGGCCAGCCCCACGACCGTGAAGGTCTGCTCGCTGGTCGTGTTGGCGTTCACTGTGGTCGGGTTAATCGTGATCTCGGTCGTGTTGATCTTCGCCGTCGCATCGGTGAGGCGCTGTAACCATTTGTCCAGGGTTTCCATGAAGCGGGCGAACTGGCCCATGTTGGCCTTGCGCAAGTCTTCAAAACCGAGATCCGGTTTTGGCGGAGGCGATATTCCTTTCACGTTCATAGCAGCTTGCCGCGGGTTTGCATAAAGTCCACTGGATGCTTTGCATGCTTCTGCATGTTGCATCGGCCATGCGTCAACTGAACATTGAAATCTTCGTTAGTGCCGCCTAATGACAAAGGAACGATGTGATCGAGGTGCTCGTCGCCGCAGAGCGGCTGGTAACAAATCGCGCAGCGCTCTTTCTGCAATACTCTCAATCTCGGGATGATGCTGCCGCTGAGTGAACCGCCAACGAGTTTTGCGCGCTCTCGCCGACGTTGTTTATGTGCCCTCACAGCGTCAGGATTGGCTGCTTTCCATGCTTTCTTGGCTGCCGCCGCGCGTTCTTTGTTGCCGGCTTCCCACTCCCTGGACCGCGCATTTATTTTCTCGGCATTTTGCTTGTGATACTCGATTTTCCTTTCAGCAATGCGCTTTTTGTTTTTCTCTCTGTAGACTTTGTCCCTGGCGAGCGCGTGCTCTCGGTTGGCTTGGTACCATTCAGCCTGACGCGCAAGCACTTCCTCTCTGCGTCGGTAGTAACGCTCCCGGCTTTGCTGCAATAGCTTTTCTTTATTGGCAAGGTGATACGCCGCAGCGTATTTCCGCTTCCGCTCCTTGCGTTCTTCCACTGTTAATTTCTTTCTCATGCTGCCAACACCGTGACGTCGGCGTAGGCCGCGATCAGGATGGCTTCAATGGGATCGGTGACAGCCAGTTCGAATCTGAAATCGTTCATCTGCCCCAGTCGGTACCAGATCGCTCTTCGGGTGTAATCGCCCAGGGCTCCCATCGGCTGCCAGAGTTCATTGGACCAGGTGTTCCCGCCGTCGTAGCTGTACCGGAAAATGGCCTGTGGATCCGATCCCTGTCCATCCACCAGTCCCTTACCACGGGCGAATTCCACTTCGAACTCATTGACCTCGAATTGCAGCCCGTCCTTGTGCAGGACCGCTCCCCTTCTGACCCGTCGGATGGTCTGTCCGTCGTCGGTGTACTTGGTCGGATCCAGGGCATAGAGCTTGGCGTTCATGAAGTCGCCGACATAGTGCCGGCCGTTGAACCGTCCATACCCCCGGGAACGATGTCTGCCCATGCCGTGAGAGCTTCTGTCATGCCACTGACCTTGTTCGACGTGGTAGGTCAGCGTGAGATCCTCAGAGGGGAAGGTCAGCACGTAGAACGTCTGATCGGCTTCGGTATAGGCATAACCTTCCGCATCGGCGATCGTCGTCATCCGGGACAGGGTGTAGGCGATGTCGGGATCGGCAATACGCTGAGCCTGAAACCCGTTGATCCGGAGTACCGTGATCCCACCACCTTCGACCTGGGCCAGCATGAAAATGTTGCCACCAGTCTTCGTGACACTGGCTGGCGCTGGTGTGCCGAATTCCAAGACACCATTGGCATAGAGATCGAACGGGAACTGCGGATTGCCGGAGTTGTAGTAGACCTGGGTCGTCAGGGTTCCGATGATGTAGAGATCGCGGTAGGTCGTGACAATCGCAACGGCATCATCGGGACTGGCTTCAGCACTGGCGAATTCCAAAGCATCCCAACTGGTCGGGTTTTCTGAGGCTGACTTGTTCCACTGATCCGTGTTCGCATCGAGGACGAGAAAGAAGCCGTCGAGATAGCCGCAGTAGGACGGATTGGCCGGGAAGTCGCCATCGCTGATCGCGGCGAAGGTCGTATCGTTCCACGTGTATCCATCGCCACCATCGGTGATCATGAGATAAGTTCTGCCAGCGGCGAGGTAGCAGTAACCGGTATTCGTATTGAGCGAACCGACCGCAGACACGGATTCCGCGGTGGTCATCTTCATCAGCTCACTACCTGATACCCAGTAGGCCGCGCCAGCAAACTCGACGATGTTGGAACGAGTCGGGCCGTTACCAAACTCGATCCGGCGATCGAGTCCCGGGGTCGGTAACATGGTCAGCACGCTCTTGGCCCCATCCCCTTCCAGAGACGGATACCAGTTGATGCTGCGTTGACTGTTGACCTGAATGGCGCGGTCGCTTTGACGCGCACCGGAGAGCGGCAGGGAGACGCGCATCAGGCGTAGATGTTCCAGGGCTGAGCGTTTCTCAACACGCTGTCCACCGCCCCTGCCCGGGTGCCGTGCTTGGTTCCGGGTTTGTTGCCTCCGAAGAGATCTTGGGCGTCAGGTTCACCGCCGAAGAAGCCGGGCTTCAGGGTTTGCGGCATCTGCGGCGTCCCATAGGTGTAGGGCACGGCATCAGGCTGGTAGATGTTCGTGACCGGCGGCATGCCCTGACCACCCTGTTGCTGTGGGCGTCCAGACGGGAAGTCCAGCGCATCCAGAGCATCTTTCCAGTTCGGTTTCTTGCCCGGCCCGCCCAGCGCTTCCGGCTGGTAGAGTTGTTCCGGTTTCAGCCCTTCCAGACCGGGACGTGGCGCGAAGTCGAAGGCACCCCAAGTACCGGTCAAGGCTTCGGGGCGGTAGAGGTGGCTCGAGGACAGTCCTTCGAATCCGCGGACGGTGGTGCCAGCAGGGGCGGACAGGGCTTCAGGAGAGTAGAGACCGCCGGCCTTGTCACCGAGTCCCAGTGCATCGGGATTCTTGAAGCCACCGCCGCCGAGGTCGTTGAGGATGTTGTTGAAAGCGCCATCGCTCGCCGCCACACCAGACAGCGAACCAAATGCCTTAATCGGATTCCCTTCACGCGCTCCAGTGCCCATGCTGAACAGCCCGGCCGGTATGGCGAGCGGCGAAGCAGGTCCGCCTGTAAGCAGCGCGGCGATGTTGAGCACATCACCGAAGAGACCTGGTCCGGTCGGTCCTAATCGCTCGGCGTCCTGAGCTTTCGCGAGATCGACCGGCGCGCTCAGCGTGTCACCCAGTCCGGCCGGCATGTCGTAGCCGTAGTATTGCGCGAGCCTGGGATTCGGTGAGTTGACGATCTTGGCCGCGGCATTGATCTGATTCGGTTCGGCGCCGCTTCCCGTACCTCGCGTCCGATCCCCGATATCGGCCTGAACCCGAGCCGCGATCCCCATGTCGTTGATACCACCGCTCTGTGCGAGCGTGACGGCTTCACGGAGATTCGCTGGGATGTTCCCATCGGGGTAGTGCTTCGCGATGTACTGCGCGAGTTCCTGGAGCGCTACGTCATTGGGCTTGACGTCTGCATTGGCGGTCTTGACGTTGGCCTTGACCTTCTGCTTGGCCTGTTCCGCGGTCAGGTTGTTGCCCTTCAAACGTTCGATGGTCTGCAGCATGCTGGCTGCGCCGTCGGTGGGATCGTAGATGTTCATCGTCCCCCCAGAGCTGTCCGTAGGGTCTCGATCTCAGGGATATCACTCGTGGGCTTCGCGAGTTCGGCTTCGATGATTTTCTCGACCACGGCGGCACGGGCTGCGGCACGGGCTTCAGCAATGCCGTCTTGTAGCGCTCTGGCATTCTTCTCCAGGAACCATGCCGCTTCTTCTGATACGCGAGCGTTTTCCTCTGCTGCTGTCAAAGGAACAATTTTGACGGCTCGAGTGATTACGTCCAGGACGTGCTTGTCCATGATTAAGCCCTCACTCCGTAAAGCGTATAGTTCATCGCGGCGATGTTGCCCGACGAAAAAAACACCCGGAACGCGGTCGTCGGGCCGGCTGCCTGGATCTGCCCGCTGCCATGATTCACGTTCAACGCAGGACCGTTCGACTGGTAAGAGACACGGAAAAGAACCTGCGTGATCCCTGTGCCTGCGGGGTTCAGTAGAATGATCTCTCCTGACATTTCTTCGGCTGCTTGATTCCCGCTGTTCCCTGTCAATTCTATAAAGGCAGCTTCGTCATCGCCGAGGGCTCCGGTGGTCCCCGCTTCGGTCGCCCAAATGTAGTTCCACGCATAATCGGCAGCGTCTGCTTCGTAAGTTGATCCTCCGTCATCTGACAATCGGAGCCGAAAAGGCACGTTATCTGTCGCCGGCTTCAATCCATCGAACACGAGTCGAATTTCTCGATAGGCGGCAGTCAACCCAGTGATGTCGAGTGTGGCGGCAGAGGCAACAGTTCCAGACGCCATTTTCTGCATTGCGCCATTGATGATGGCGTGCCAGTTGACTCCGTCACAGCGAAGATCGCAGCCTTCTCCATACCCGAAGGCCAGCGTGGTGGAACCGTTGATGGTCTCGGATCCATCGCCGTCCATCGTGACGACACCGGTACCGATGTTGAGGAAATTCAGCACGAACCCATCGCCTGCCGTCGCCGCTGCTGGTAACGTCAGCGTCCAGGTTCCTGATGTCGCCACAATGGCCTTGCCATCATCCGCTACCGCTACGGTATAGGCCGCCGTCTTGGTCAGGACGCCAGAATCCTTGTCGGCCCAGGAGCCGAAGCCTTCCGCATCGGGATTCAGATTGTCGCCGCCGACTGGCGTGATCAGGACGTCATCCGCGTCATACACCAGCGCTTTGGTGTCGCCATCGAACCAGATCTGACCTGAAGGCGGACGGCCGTACGCATCCAGAATGATCGGGTTCGCGTGCGGTGTCGTGAGATCGGAATCTTGGTAGGCCGTCTTCGGTGTCGTGGTACCGACTTCGTAGGTGTAGATCTTCCCGCCAGCAAGAGGATCGCCGGCATTGTCGTGGAACTGGACACCACCGCCATACCAGAGTGCTTTGCCCATTACTCGAAGTCTCCGCTCTGGAAGTTGAACCGTGCGCGACTCAGCAGAGCTGGATCGACCGTCAGCGTGGGAACACGAGACGACAGGTTGTGCCCCATGACTTGATTCATCGTCTGCTGCGCCATGGCTTTGGTGGTCTGCGAGGCTTCCTTGCCGTAGTCCGGGGCCAATCGAACAGCGAGGTTGCTGACCAGCAGTTCGTCATACTCGGTCGGCAGATCGTCATCCGTGGTCAGTTCTGCGAATCCGGTCAGCGGCTTCAGGCTCCACAGGATCAGCGTGTAGGCTTGATCCAAGGTGCGGTTGAAGTAGAGCCGGCCCAGCGGTTCTGACGGCTCGTAGTGGACGCTGTCCGGACGGCCGGAATCGCTCTTGTCGATCTCGCGTTCCAGCAATTCCAGGCTGATCAGCCTCAGGCTGTATTCCGTGTCGCCGGACTTCAGCTTGGCAATGACGATCTCCATCGGCCTGACCGTGCTCAGCGTGCCACCCGTTCCGATGGTGTAGGTGTCCGCACCGCCCGAGATCGCGAGTTCTTCGCGGGTGCGGTACGGGATCATCAAACCCTTGGCGCCGGACCAATGCCCGATCATGCGGTTCAGCTTGCGGAAGCCGAGTTGCATGTCATCTGCAGACACTGAGAACCCGGCCCGCTTCACCCGCAGTTCGGACAGAGCATCCTCAACGATCGCTTGCGCTTTCACGGACTTCCTCCAGCATCACGGTCGGCAACCGGTAGGTCTTGCCGTGGTGCCTGCAGTCGGGGTTGTCACAGGCGAGCGTCGGTGGATCACCGTATTCCAGAGACAGCGCCCGACTGCACTCACAGGTCAGCTCGGTGATGTACGCCTTCATTCCAGCGCTTCCGCTTCGGCGACGAGATCTTCGAGCTTCTTGCGGCGATCGATGTCGATGCCGTGTTTCGCCTTGACGTAGGCTTCGATGCCTTCCTTCTTCGCTTCGGCTTTCTTGGTCGGCGGCATGTCATCGGTCAACACAGCTTTGCACCAGGCTTCCATGAAGGCATTGAAACCGGTGAACCCACTGGGATCCGGCTGCCCATCGGCTTGTGCGTCCTCGATGACGAGATCGGCCGGGATCCAGTTCGCGGCCTTCGTCGGTGAGTCGAACCAGCCGTCTTCCTCGCGCGGGAGTTCGTTGGTCCAAAACCGCTTCGCCCCATGGTCCTTGTGGTAACGGAAGCACTCCGTCGGTGCGTCTCGAGCCGCCGGAGATGCATCCGGGTCCAACCGTCCGTAGGGCTGCTTGAACCCCGGGAACTTGGCCGGGGTATCCACCCAGCCTTCCGCCTCGTCTGGCAGTTCATCCGTCCAGAACCGACGCCCCTTGGGGGCGAGCGTCGGGTGGTAGCGGAAGCACTGCGTGGTCTGGCCGTCGTAGATCCCCTCGCGGGATTCGATGACTTCCATATCAGTTCACCCGCTTGACGTGGAGCACCAGACCCAAGAGTTCGATGTCGGTCGAGCCCAGCGTGGTCGCCGTCAACAGAGCGAACAAGGTCCGGTCCTGCTGCACACGCACGCGATTGGCGGTGGTCAGCTTGGTTTCGGTGTTGTTGATATCGAGCTTGGTGTCCGCCGTGACGCTGACTTGCGTCATGTCGGTCCCGGACAAGGCCGCAGAAGCCGAAGCGGCTGCCGCCGGCACGAACTCATGCAGGGCCGCATCCAAGGTCACGGCGTTACCAGCGGATTCGATCTGCCCGAGCAGGTGGTAGCCGACGATCAGATCGCCGACCCGCAGCCCGGGCAGCGGCATGATCAAGATGCCAGCGGTCTGCGAAGCTGCCACCGTGGACATCCAGGTACTGGCTGCTGCACGAACCGTCCAGCCCGCGGCACCACCGACCTTGCCGTCCTGATACAGGATCTTCTCGATCCCATCGCCGAAGCGATCATTCCAATGTTCACCCATTTGAGGTCTCCTGAAGTTTCACGCGGCGTCTGCCGCAGCATCAGCGTCCGGACAGTCCCGACGCCACGTGTAAGGCCCGGTATGCGAGACTCGAATCGAGCCATCGACCCACACCGTGCCGCCCGCCTCCTGCACTTTCTGGCAGAAGGCAATGTCTTCGCCCATGAAGCGCTCGCCTATCCAGCGCGCGTCGAACAGGCGTCCTGTCAGCCGCTCGAGCAGCGCTCGGCGGATGCGTAGCAAACCGGTGCCGACGTAGTCCCGCGCGACCAGGGCGGCCGGCGCTTCGCGGTCGCACGCGATGCCGTCACCGCGCTTGGGGCAGACCGCGCCGACCACATCGACGTCATGCGTCAGCAGTCGACACCAGCCTTCGGCGTCGAAGCCGATGTCGTCATCGAGGAAGACGAGATCGGTGTAGTCGCTGGCCAGGAACTCCTGTACGGCGCGCTCGCGGATGACGTGAATGAAGCAGCCGCCCAGTTGCACCTTCCAGCGGTAGCGGATGCCGGTCAGGGTCATGGCGGCGGCGGCATCGGCCATGCCGAGCGCCGTCGGGACCGAAATGGCCGCGTTGTTCGACGGCGTAAAGATCCAGACTTTCACAGCACCAGTCCGAACGGCCGGTGCGCGTCAAAGCGGTGCAGGATGCGGCCGTTCGTCCAGCACCAATTTTCGATGTCCTTGCGGTAGGCGCGGTTATCGATGTCGTCGACCAGCACCGGGCATTGCGGCATCAGGGTTTCGAACAGCCCCAGGCGCCCGAGCTTTCCAGGGGGGCCGTCGCAGACGATGAAGTCATAGCTGCCAGTGACCTCGGCGTACCAAGAGCCACTATTGCGCGGCACCAGATCAACGACACGCACCTCCAGATTGTCGAGACCATTCATGCGCGCAACGTGCTCGACTTTACTCGCCCAAGCGGGCGAGCTTTCGAGCGCGACGACCGGTGCGGTCGTGGCGGCGGCGAGGACCAGCGAGGACAGGCCCGAGCCGCAGTCGAGTACCGACGTCGCCTGTCGCGCCAGTTGCGCGGCGGTGAAGAGCGCTTCCGGGCCGAGCGCCCAGTTGTTGCCCCAGACGTTGAAGAGTTCGAGGTAGGTGCCCGCGTCCGCGGTGTTGGCTTTGATCGCTGCGAGTCCCTGTGGGATCGCGACATCGCGGCGCCACCAATAACCGAGACAGCCGTGCCACAGCTTCTCGCCGACATGGCCGAGCTGCATCATCGGGTCGACGTAGACGGCGTACCCGGCGGCGCGTGCCTTGCGGCAGAATTCGTAGTCGCCGCCGCGCCGGCTGCGGCCGTTCAAGGTGCGCTCGAAAATGATACCGATGTCGAGTCGGCCGGTGTCTTCGCGATCGACGAATTTTTCGGCCGTGGCATGTAATCGCTCTAGCACGCCGCGGCGGATCTTGAGAAAGCCAGTCGGCACGCCTTCGACTTCGACCAGTCCCATAGGATCTGGTGTGCGCGGGCCGGGTAGCGGCTTGACCGGGTACTCGGTATCGCCATCTGATCGTTTCGGATAGACCCCGGCCACGATGTCGACCGGGTAGTCGATGAGCTTGCGCAGATCGTTGTCGAGCCAGCACACATCGGCATCCAGGAAGACGAGTTGTTCGCACCCGCTTTCCAGGAAGTCGCGCACCAGTCGATTGCGCGCATCATCGACATGGCAATTGCCTTCGAGAACGCAGAGCCCGATGTCATCGGCGACGGAGCGAAACAAGGACGCCACGAAGGGGCCGGATAGCCCGCTGTACGCAGCGACCGCGAGAAAGGTGCCCGCCCCATGACGGGGCGGGACGTATTGGATAAAACTCACGAACTCGCCAGCAAGCCGAGTGTTTCGAGCTTGCCGAGCAGCGAGTTGAACTTGCTGCGCAGACTGTCGAGATCCGCCGTCAGTGCGGTAGTGGTCGAGGTCGTGGTGGTGGTATTGGTCGCGTCGGCGATATTCGTCTGCCGTACGACCGGGTCAGCTCCGAAGAAGCCCACCAAGTCGGTCGCGCTTTGACCAATCTTGAGGCCGTCCGGACGCAGGTCCGATACTTGTTTTGCAGTCATGGTTCAGATCTCCTGATGCGTGCCCGGTGCGGGCTTGGGATCGGACCAGCCGTGGTTGTTGCCGAGCAACTTGTCCGCTTGGCGCGGGTCGACGATGCGGCGTTCGCCGGCATCGGGGTGCTCGATGATCAACTGACGGTTGGCTGGGGTGCGCTTGCGAGTGCGAGAGGTATGGATGTAAGCCATACGGTCTCCTTGTATAATTAACCCCTGATTCAAACTCGGGGCGATGAATGAACATTTCTCTCAGTGATTTCGGACTCGAACCCTGGTCTTCCAGCATCGTTCGCGACCGTTATGGTCGGCTCACGGTGCTGGCTGTTGGACGTGTTCCAGGCACGTACCGCTACTTCGCTGTGTGCTCTTGCGACTGCGACGCTCCGTTGAAGCGTTACCGCATCGACAAATTGCAATCAGGACACACGACAAGCTGCGGTTGTGCGCAGCGAGAAGCGACCACGAAGCATGGTCTATGGGACCATCCGCTCTACAGCATTTGGAGTCACGCTATGCAGAGGTGTTATTACGCCTCCGCGTCACGCTTCTCTCGCTATGGCGGTCGCGGCATTCGTGTCTGTGATCGCTGGCACGATGTTTCGGCTTTCGTCGAAGACATGGCGCCTACGTACTGGCCTGGAGCCTCGCTTGATCGCATCGACTGTGACGGTCATTACGAACCAGCCAATTGCCGATGGGTGGAGCTTTCCGCTCAAGCCACCAACAAAACGACAACCATCAGCATCACCCATCAAGGCCGCACGCTGCGGCTGGTCGAATGGGCTGAAATCGTCGGCATCCCTTATGGGACACTATGGGATCGCTTCGTCAAACAAGGGTGGTCGGTATCCAGAACGCTAACCACTCCGCCAATGGACGCCCAATCCAGATGCGCGCTAGCCCGCGCGGCATGGAAACCGCGCAAGCGCGAAAAAGCACTGTAAAATCAATGAGTTACTATCCCCACAATCTCGATCCCAAATCGGGGTATATCGCGCGAACCCCCCATAGGATGTCGAGCCGGATGATGTCCTCGTCGTCGACGATGGAGAAATCCTTCACGACTCGGATCGAGATCCCGTCATGCTGCGTGCGGGCCTTGAACGACGCACCATCCGGCAGTGCCAGCGGGCACATGACGAGGGCGAGGGCGTTCTTGTGGAAGGCCAGGTTCTGCGGGAACGTGGTCGAGTTCGTGCCCAGGAACGTGATCGCGGCATCGTTGATCGGCGCGGCGTCCACGTTCTGGTAGGCGCCACTGGACACGATAGCCGGCGAGATCACGACGTCCGACTCGTTGCTGACCGGGGTTACCGCGGTGACCACAGTGAACTGCATCAAGCGTCCGGTGGACTGCTTGCTGATCGGGTTGACCGAGTAGACATCAGCGATGGTGAAGACGTCCCCGACACGCAGGGAGTTCGCGGTGTCACCACCGAAACCATCCATGTGGATGGTCATCGTGTTGGCCTGCGGGGTTGAATTGGAGTTCAACGTGCCGTTGTCGATGAGGATGGCCGCATCATCGACTCGCGCGCCGCAGGTATGCATGGCGACGTTCTGATCACCGTAGATGTCGAAGTTCGCGATCCGACCCAAGAGACCCTTTCGGATCAGTTCGCGCGGCATCGAGTTGTCGTAGATACCCTTGAGGGCATCCGCCATCGCCCAGCGGGACGCCGGGTTCAGGACCAGTTTCCGCATGCCGTCATCCGGGACTGCGAACTCGTCCAGGTACTGCGCGGCGGTACCGAGCGTCGAGAACGAATTGGGCGTGGTACCCGGGGTGCCGGCGGAAATGAACAGGCTGCTGTAGAGCCCGGTCAGCGAGAGATCGACATCGTTCGCCAGTCGGATGTTCGCCGGCTTCAGGTAGCGCTCGGCATACTGATCCACGGTCAGCGTGAGATCTTCGGAGTTGAAGCCCCAGCCGACGTGTTTCCGCTGGTCGATGGTGATCGAGACCGAGCCTTCCTCGACGTCCTGCTTGGACAGCGTGGCTCCGGTGGTGGACGTGAACTTGACCGGCTTCCGGATGGAAACCGAGTTCCCGACCTTGACGAACTCCTTTTTGTATTCCCGGTGGACATTCATCGCCATGACGAGGTTGTTCGTCAGTTGGAACAACGACTCCTTGGCGATGATGCTCGGGGTGATGAGCGTATTCATGGTGGTACTCCGTATGGTCGATACAGGGCACCCTCAACTCAGCGAATGCCGAGTTCCTCCTTGCGTCTGCGCTCGATGTACGAACTTACCGGTTCGGCATCAGGGTTGCGCCGGGGTGGCGCAGCGCCGTTCACGGGACGGATGGGGGCGGGTGCGGATGAGGCCCTTGCGGGCGGCCTTGCCTCGGTGTCGAACCCAGAGTCAGGAGCCTTGTCGGCACTCGTGCCAGACGTGCGTGCTTCGGCTTTCGCCAGAGCACGGATGGCGCCGCGGACGTTGCCTTGATCGAGCAGGACTCGGATCTGTTTGGCTTCGTCGACGTGGCTGCCGAGATAGTGAAATGCGGCTGGAGCGTCTTCCGCTTCAGCAATGAGAAAGCTGGTCATCAGCGTGTCAAAGGGTGCTGATGGGTTGTTCTTGACGACGTCTTCGAAGTCATCGAAGCGTTCGGTGCCTTCCTCGAGCATGGCTGCGGCGTCACGCGCGAGCTTCTGCTGCGCCGCGCGCTGAGCGTCGTCTGCGGTCTCTGATTTGGTTTCAGCCGGCTTGGCATGCGCTTCCTGCGCGGCCTTCCATTCGTCGCGGGCGTCGGCCCATTCGTCTACAGAATCGAAGTCCTCGACACTCGGTCGTGGCGCTTCCTTGGCGAGCCAGGGCTTGTCCTTGACGTCTTCGGCGTGGCGGGTCTCCGCGATCTGCGCCTTGATCTCGGCGAGCTCGCGGGCGTGTCGCTCCTGCTGTTCTTGCAGGGCCTGCTGGCTTTCCTCGACCTGCTTGGACAGGGTCTGATACCACTTGCGTCGGGATACTCCGGCGGGTGGTAGTTCGTCGCGATCGAGAATGACCGTGGTGCCGTCGGCCTTGGTGACTTCGTAGCGGCCGTCTTCGAGGAAGCGGCCCTTGCGTTCACCTTTCTCGGCCTTCTCGTCTTCGTCGTCGTCTTTCTCGTCGGCCGACTTGTCCGCAGGCTCCTTCTCTGCCGGATCGTCCTTGGCCGGCTCACTGTCCGGTCGTGTCTGGCCTTCGTGGCGTTCCAGTTCGTCGGTGACGACAGAGCGCTCGACGGCGTGGTCATCGTTGATCTCGACGCCATCAGTGCTGTCGATTTCAGGCTCGAAGTTTTCTCCGGACATAAGATCCTCCACCGGCCATGGGCCAGGCGAAAAAAAACCCCGCAGGGTCTTGTTTCAGTGATGCCGACGAGCGGCTTTGGGTATGTGAGTTAGGTGGCTTCGCGCCACGGCCGGAACAGCATCGACCCGCCCATCAATACAGCCAGCCCCATCATCAGCCCCGACCACAGTGTCGACCAGTCGCCGAGGTCGACGGACTGACCGGGCTTGTCGCAGCGGAATGCACAGATGTCAGCGGGATAGCCCATGGGGAGATCGTCGAAGTCTCGGGCGCCTGCGATGTAGGTGCCGGCGGCGCACAATGGAGAATCAGCCGAGGGCCGCAGCATGTCTGCTGTGGTTGCTGAGCGCAGCGCCAGCCATGCCGTTATCTCGTCAGCGCTCAGTTCGCTATTGTCCGTGTACGTCGACTCCGGCGGCGTGTAATCGCCGGCTGCGCCGTAGTTTCTATAGTTCGCCCCCATGCCGCCGCCGAGGCTCCGATTGCTGACGATCATGTTCGGGCCGACTGGGCCGCGTCGCTGGTTGCCTGTAATCCCGCTTGCTGGATTGACGCTATTAAGATTCGCCTCACGAATGGCTAGGTAGGTGAAGTTGTTATCGCCAGTACCTACGCCGTCTGTCTCTCCGTAGACGACGTTGTTGTAGATCTGGTTGTTGATCCCGATCCCGTGCAGCACGATGCCGGACACATTCGCACGGTGACTTGCCAGCGTAGGCATGACGACGTTGTGCGCAATCGTGTTCCCGTAGCAGGATAACTGCACCGAAACGCCGTCACCGACTTGGATCAAGGCATAGTCACCGCCATCAATGCTGAGCGTGAAACTCGCGCCGGAATGTGTCGTGATCTTGTGCCGCGTGCCGGCCAGATCCCCAGATGTGAACACGGCGTCGTAACGGCTGCTGTTGTATGTCGTCTGCGCCGCCCAGTCGCCATCAGCCAAAGTAATGACTGAACTGCCAGGAGTCGTGGCGACCGTGTCGTACTCTCGCAGGACGGTCCACGTCCCGTTATTCGCCAGCGAATCAAAGGAAATGCCTTCCTCCGACGTGTTTAGTACGATATTCGAAATGATCCGATTGCCGGTGCACGGCAGCCGAAAAGCATTGAGATCGTGGCGGCCCAATGCTCCGATCCCTATTTGCCCGCCCGTGATGAAGTTGCGCGCAATGTAGTGATTCGAGCCCCAATACCGGATCGGGTAACCGTCCGTGTCGAAGTCGAAGAATCGATTGCCGACGATGTGCGTTGCGTCAGCGAACTCTTCATACACTTCGACGCCGAAAAAGTCGTTATCTTCGATGTCTATGTTGCGCTGATAGGTGGCGAATCCTTGCGAGATGCGGACCTGCGGGTTCGTCGTGATCGTGCCGGTCGTCATGAACGTATTACCGGAGAGCACCGCACCATCAACGTGCGTGTCACCGGATTCCGCTTCGGTCTTCAATTCGCTGTCGTTCGCCATGCGAACTTGCACGCCACGAAGCTCGAAGCCGTCGCGGTACTCGAAAATCACCGAGCTGTTTATGTAGAGCGTGGCGCCTTCCGTAGCCGTGACGATGACATCTGCGGCGGTCGTGAAGTTCGCCGCAATCGTGTGCGCACCGTCCTGTAACTCGTATTCGCCGGAGCTATTCAGCACTCCGGTCAGGTCCGTGCCAGCCGTGATCTCAGTCGGGACTGCCCATGCTGGCAACGTCAGCGCAACGCCGAGCAGCGCCGACAGCCACCTCACAGCCCCACCCTCCCCAGCAACCGCTGCACGATGGCCGGCAGGACACGCAGCACCACGGTGCGCACGTCCTTGCTGATGACGCAGGCGATGATGAGCAGGGCGGCCAGGAGGATGAGGACGGGGGCGGCGAAGTGCATGTCAGGTCTTGAGATGAATGGCGACGTTACGCGCAGCCGGTGTCGCGCCGATCGCTCTAGCAGCGATGGTCTTGATCCGCTCTTCACCGTTGAACTTCACAAACAGGCGATCGGTCATCAGGAACAGCAGACCGCAGTTCGCCATTTCAACTGGCGGCGCTGTGGGCGTCGCATCAGTCTCGCCTACCGCTGCGGTCAGGATGGTGCCGAGGGCACTGTGATCGTCGTAGGTCGGCGACCAGACCACGGCCACACCCTCCGTTGCGATGACGCCCGTCCCGGCTACCGGCGTCCCTGCAATTCGGGCCTCGAACTCCGTACAGCCTGACGTGTTTTTCCAGGTGTTGTCACTGCCTGGATTGCTGGTCGTCGCTGCCAGTACCAACGCTGAAGGGGATCCACGACTCCCTGCGGTCTGCAGCGCCCAGTCCGTCGTCGTGCCCTGACTCGGATCACCCTTCCAGAGGAACACGTTGCCGGTATCACTCTCGTAGAACAGCGAGCCGGGATAGATGTTCTGGACCGGTTTGGTATCCGACGACAGACCGATGAACGCCTGCTGCCGCTCACCCTGCGCCATGCTTCTGACTGTCATATCTCTATCCTCACGCCGCGCTCAGCAAGAGCAGGGTTGTCATGATGTTGCGATTGCGCTTTGCGAGCGCCACTTGCAGTCGTCGCTGCTCGAGTTCGTCTCGGGCCTGCGCTTCGAGTCGTGCTCGTTCCGTCTTCGCCGCGGTGGCGCGCTTCGCCTGGACTCTGGCCCGGGCTTCGTTGGCTTCTCGAAGCTCGTCCCGCAGCGCCTTGAGATGCCCGCCGTAATGGTCCTGCCATTGCTGACGGGCTTCGGTGATCGCCTCGTTCAGCGCGATGAACTGTTCGATCTCGTCACCGTCTTCTTCGGCCTGTTCCCTTGCCACCCGGGCAATGATGTCTTCGGCTTCCGAGGGGACCGGCCCGTAGTCCTTGCGTGACTGCTGTGCCCGTTCTCTGGCCACCCGCTCGACTTCACGGGGATCGGCCATGCCCATCCAGTAGGGGGAGTAGAAGTCACGGGTGGCCCAGCCTTGGGCGGCGTATTCGTCAGTGACGGGCTCGCCGAGCGCAGGCTGCCCGAGCGTCGGCGTTACGGTAATGTCGCCGGCCAGGAGGACGTGGACCTGACCGAGCGTGGCTGCGGTCAGCGTCGGCGCGATCGAGAGATCATCGGCCGTCAGAGCATCGGTACCGTCGATTGCCAGCACCGGCTCTGAGAGCGTCGGCGTCGTGCTGATGTCGTTGGCGGTGAGCGCGTGCACTTGCCCGACTGACGGCTCGGTCAGCGTCGGCGTCGTCGCCAGGTCATCGGCGAGCAGCGCATGGACCTGGCCCAGAGCGGGTTCGGTCAGTGTTGCGGTGGTCGTTACGTCATCCGCGGCGAGGACGTGGGTCTGGCCGATGCTCGGTTCGGTGAGCGTTGGCGTGGTCGAGAGATCGTCGGCTAGGAGATTGTGATCGCCGCCGGTAGCGGCGGGAAATGGAATGATGATCGCCCCGCCGCGTGAAGTAAGCGGATGATCCGCATACGCTGGCGATCCGGTGAGAGTCCACGAGCCAGCAATCAAATCAGGCTCTGGCGAACCCCTACCGAAAACCGGCGCGTAAGATACAAGCGCTGCTGGTCGGATCAGGACAGGAGAGACTCCGCGCGCCAAGGCTGCAACTTCTTCTGCTGACAGCGCTACGTTCCAGAAGGCCACCTCCGCCACCGAGACGTCGCTGTAAAAGTATCCGTTCCCCGAATTGTAGGCTCCAATCAGGGTATCGGTCGGCGTCGCAGGGGTTGTGCTTGTGGTGTTTGTTCCAGAGTTCCCGCCATTGAGATACACCGTCCGGCTTGTTGCCGACGAAAAAACCCCACACCCGTGCTGCCAAACACCGCTCGAAAACCCTGATGATGTCGAAGCGACACGGAATGTATTCGAAACAGCCGCAATCGCTTGAACCGGATCTCCTCCACTCGCCCCAGCGAACGATAGGTAAAAGGCATCCGTATTACCAGACACGCCGTCAATCTGGAACAATCCAGCGATTGTGTGGTTCGCTGTTATATTGGCTGGGTTCGCCCAGGCCGAGATCGTAAACGGATAATCCGTCAGGATCGCTGAACCGTAATTCAGCCGGAGATTGGTGCCAAAGGTGCGTGCCATGGCTAGGTCGTCGTGTACTCGATCGACACGGCCCACAACTCCATGTCACCCGAGGCGTTAGTACCGCTCGTGCCATTCTCTCGACCGAGTCGCAGCGTCATGTTGTCACCAGCGGCGATGGTCGGTGTTCCGAGCGCTTCGCTGATCTCGCCCATCAGTCCCGCAGTTCCTGGCACTGCATCATCTGCACTGGCTTCGACGGACGAGAAGCTATCAGTGTCGATATCTTCTCCATCCGCGATTGCCATGGCCTCAGTGCGGATCGCGACGTTGTTCGTCGTAGCTGAGGCCATGCTGTACTGTGCTTTGACAGTCATGCCGCTGGCGTAATTCTCCGGCACGCGGAACGTCCAGAGACAGAGTTCGTCAGTCGTGTCGTCGAACAGCAGGTACGGTCGGCCGGCTGCGGTGAATGCCAGCGCGGGCGGGTTCGTCGGATCGCCTATGGCGGCAAGAATCGGCAACAGAATCGTACCGGTCGCCATTAGAGCTTGCTCCGTATGGCGTCACGCAACTCGCGCAGCGTGCGTGTCGGGTGATCGGTGATGGCGCCCGCCGCTGCCTTCATCGCAGCGAGGTTCGATGCCCCGTCGATCCCGTCCAGCAGCGCGTTCATCTTCAGCGCGTGCCGGTTGAGTTCGTCGAGCAACACTTCCGCGAGCGCGCGCATGATAGTTTGCTGCTGCTCGATCTCCGCAGCCAGAGTATCGAGTCGGCTGGCTTCATCGGCGAGGTCAAGCGCCTGGCGCTCGCTTTCGGATAGCAGCGCAACCGTATCGCCTGTGACGATCCAGTAACGCGAATCGAAGCCGGTTACAGCCGAGAGATCGGGATCGATGATCCAGTCCTCGATCGGATAGTCCGGCGTGTTGACGCTCTGCCGGTACTCTCGCGTCGTTCTGTGTAGCACGTCAGCCATCAGGGCAGCCTCATCGCGTAGACCGGGCCGTTGTTGCGGTTGACCACAATGGCGACTTCTTCCTTCCCATATTTCGCAACTTGAAATCGCGTATAGGTTCCGGTCGAGTTAGTTGTGCCTTCCGGCACTACGTCGCCTATCGAAATCTGTTTCCAAGTCCAATTAAGATCCGCAGGATCGGGGCTGTCCTTAGTCAGCACAGAAATGTGCGCACCATGGTTGTACAGCAGTCCTTGATGGCGATCAGACCATTGCAGCCCCATCCCACCCCTGCGCACAGGGATTTCGCCGCCCTGCACAATTTCTTTCAATGGGGCATCGAGATTCTTCAGATCTCGGATATAGACCGGACAGCGCGTCGAGCATGAACGCCACGCTGCGATCACGAGAAGGTCATGCACCGGGTCGATCGCAGTCGCGAGATCGATTGGTATCCCTGACATCTTGTAGCCGTAGCGATATTCTCCAGTCACGTTGTCGTAGACCGTCATCGGCATGTTGTAACTTGGAAGCTGATAGATCAGATCGCGTGCTTCGTCGTAGACCGCTGATCCACCAGACAAAGCGGCGGCGGTGTGTTCCTCGGTGTGCCGCCATTGTTTCGTATCGAGGTCGAGAAAATAGGCCCGTTTCACATTGGCTGCATCAGAGCCCATCAACAGATCGTAGATCCCCCGCATCATGTAGAACTCGTTCGTGCGCGGGATGTAACCAACGGTTGAATAGGTGTGCGGTGGTAGCGGCGATCCGTCCGGATAGATGCCTTTGTTGTCCGGGGTCATCGGGTCTTTGTCCATCCACGGCGCTAACGCCCCTGTGTAAGGATCGGTTGCGCGGTGCCACAGACGCGTGGAGAGGTCAAAAGCGTAGACCTCAGACCCGGAATACCCAGCGTGCCCGCCGCCGTAGAGCAGCAATGATCCGTGTTCACCATAGCCTGTGGCGAGTGCGCCGCCATTCCAGCAGGCGATCACGCACATCTGCCCGCTATTCGCTGACCACGCTGCGTTGCCGGGGGCTTTAGGGTTGAGCTTCGGATCTAGCTTTGGATCGACATCCGTCATCGTGTTCAAAGAGATAGGGGTCCACACGCCCGGTTCGAGGTCGGCGACCCAGGCCGGGGCGGCGCTCGTTGGCGGTTCCGGCGCTGGTTCGGCCGGCTTGACCGGGCACTTGCACGCGCATGTGCATGTGCATGCACAGTCGGTGGGCTCTGTTGTCACTGGCGGAACTGGAGTCGATTCGGCTGGCGGCTCTACAGATGCATCGAGGGCATCGCGGAACGGCTGTCGAGACATCACGAAATAGTCGTAATCGACGCGCCCCACGGGGTGCTCGGTCGGTTTCTTGCCGGTCATGTAGACCGTCAACATGGCTCGGTGGAAACCCGGTCCGCTGCCATTCAGCGTCGCATCATCCCGGTAGGTGTAGCGTTTCCACTCTCCATCGACGCGCTGCCAGAAGACGACCCGGCTGTTCGGTTTGCCGTAGTCTCCTAGCGTGATCTCGATGTAGTGCTCTTCCCACACATCGGGGCGAGAAATAGCACAATCCTGCGGCGGCTGGCCGGTGTTGTGATACCGGCAGTCGTGATCTCCAGTCTGGAAAATGTGATTGTGGTAGTTCGCGGGATCAGGGATCGCGAACGTCTTGGCGCCACAATTGTAATTCGGCTGTAGAAACGGCTTTCCGCTCCACTTGTAGCTGTCGACGATTTCCAGGTCAGTACAGGAACTCGAACCGCGCCAGATGTTGAGCAGCTTTCTTGTAGGCCAGGGCGAGGTCAGCGTGACTTCATCGGATCGGACCTTGAATGCGACATAGAGCGACTGCCCTGGACCCACTGCTGGCCAATCGAGCACGCCATACCAACCGCCTGCGTTTGCCCCACTCATCGAGGGAATGGTGAAGCGGAGCATGCCGCCCTCGACGACCGGCGTCGCATCGCCTGGGTAGAGGGTCCCGGCGAGCTCGGACGCATCGTCGAACGAGTCGCAGACGAACACGCCCGGCTTGTCGCACGGCAGGGCCTGCGCAGTGCTAACGAACAGAGCCAGGATTAGAAAGGCGAAGCGCATCATGCCGGATCCGGGAACGTGATCGAGATCGCGTCGAGCGTGAACGTGTTGCCCGACGTCACCGCCTGACTCGACGACAGCGCCTGCGCGGCGAGCAGCGCGGCTGTGGCGCTGGTCTTGGAATACGCCCAATGCGTCGCGGTGCCGGTCCCGGTCACGCTGCCGTCCGTGATCGCGGGAATGACCGTGCGTCGACCGCTGCTCGCGCCGTTCTGCAGGCTGCCGGCCGTGAGGCTGGTCTTGTTGCCGAGCGTGTAGGTGCTGGTGGCCTCGGTGTAGTTCGCGGGCTCCTGGCTGCAGATGTCGAGGCGGCTACCATTGGTCACGACATAGGCCAAGCCGTTGTCGAGGACGTCGTCGTTCAGGTACGGCATGTCAGATCTCCGCGAAGTCGATCACGTCATCAGTCGGCACCACGCCACCCGCTGCGGTGACCGCCTCGGCTTCGGTGTCGTGCATCGAGACGCGGACATAGCGGTCCACGATCTCGCCCCGCGCGCCACGCACGGGACACAGGCAGTAGACGTACCAGGCGCGGTCTCGGCTTAGCGTGCCATCGGGCAGGCGTTTCCAGCCGTCTTCCACCCGCACGCGGTCGGTGATGTCGATCATGATGTGCTCCTACTGAATTCTGATTTCGCCGAAGCCGACGACCTGCATACCCACAGGGTTGCCCTGCTCGTCGAAGGTGGCGACGCGATCGGCCTTGATGAAAGCGGTGATCATGTCGGCTGATTGCGCGATCCGTTCCGCACTGGCACTCGTTGCTGCTACGGCTTCCCGAATGGCCTGGCCGTTCTGTGCCATGCCCTGAGCGATCTGTTGACCGATGGACTGGAATGCGGCCATGGCCTGTTCCGTACGGGTCATGATGTCTTGATGGGCCTGGAGCATCTGACCGACTTCTTGTCCGGCCTGCTGTTCGACACCGGTACGCATATCGTCGACGCTCTTCTCCAGAGCCATGACGCGCTTGTCGTAGTCGAGTGCGGCCTTCTCGCGCTTCAATTCGTCGGCCTGTTTGTTCATGGCCTGTTCGACCTTGGCTCTGTCGGCATCCATCTTGGCTTTGGTCAATTCGACCTGCGCCTTCTCCAGTTCCGGCATGGCTTGCTGAAGCTGGGCCTGCAACTGCTGGATCATCATGTCCATCTGCTGCATCTGCTGCTCGACGTGGGCGGGTAACGGTTCTTCGCCACTGGTCTTGGCATCTTCGGCGGCCCTGATCTCCGGCGGTAACAGGTACTTCAGGCGCTCTGAGAACTGCTTGGCAAGCGGCCAGTCCTGCATCTGCGCGATGAGGTCGCCGGTCAGTGCACCGGCCGCAGGAACCGCGGTGATGAAGCGTTCCATCTGATCGGACACTTCCTGTCGCAGCGTGGTGTAACTGGGGCCGATGTCCACGGAGACTTCGAAGTTGCAGATCGAGAGGTCGTTCAGCTTGACCATCTGCCCGGTCTGCTCGTCTCGTATCTCCTGATTCACGATCAGGCTGACTTCGGACTCGTCGGCATTCAGCATCCTTGCGGCACGGCGGGTATCCAGGATCTTCGGGATGAGATCTGAGACGACCTTGGCCTCGTAGTTCAGCGAACGGCCCATGTTGTCGATGAACGGGAACGACATGACGTCACTTTCCCGCTGACGCGCCATGATGGCCTTGCCTGAAGTCTCGTTCGATCGATTCCCGACACCAGCGTCGTACATTCCAACAGCACCCTTGATGTCTTCCCGGGCTTGATTCGCTTCCTGCAACATCCCCGTCGCGGCCTGCTGTGGGAACTGTCGCTGCGGTGGGTTGGGATTGACGCTGTCGTCGTAGGGCAGGAAGGCGTGCGTCATGTAGTTCGCCGTCTTCCACAGTCCCTGGTAGTCGCCGAGTTGGCTGGCACCGATGATGAACGGCACCTTGGGCTCGAGGGCTATACGTTCGATTCCAGCGGTGCGCATGTAGTCGACCATGCGCTGGGCGTCATGGGCGTAACGGATGAGGCTGCGGTAGCGGATACGGCCACCACCGCTGTTCTGCTCCTTGCCCCAGACCGAGACGATCGGAATGTAACGCCCCGGATAGTCGGTCTGACGTTCCAAGATTTCTAGACCGGTGGCCTTGTACCACTCGACCTTGTGATCCTGGATGGTGCGGTCCTTGACGACCGTGATCCCTTGAGTCTTGAGTTCGTCGGCGATCGGTTCCAACTGATCGGCGTCGACCACTCGGCCATCGGAGAGCAGGACAATCGTTCGACTGACCGGGACCTTGCGGAAATACTCACCGACTCTGACAGTGTCTCCGGCAAACCAGTCCTGCAGATGGGTCGGTACCGGGAGATCAGCGGCAGACATCGCACCAGGAAAGTCCCGCTCGAATGACTTCCTGGGCATCGTGACAACGATCTGGCACCACCATGCATTCTCTCGGCTGTACGAATAGTCGGAGGGATCCCAGTAGACGGAGAACTGATCGGTGATCCGGTGATACTTGATGACCTGATCGAAGCCGGTCTTCGAATACTCGGTGACGATACGGTAATGTCCGAAACCGGAGGACACGGCCTGTTCGAACGCCATGTCGCGGGCTTCTTTCGCGCCCCCATCACGGACCGTGGCGCGGATGAGACCGGCATAGGCTTCGTGGGCTTCGACTTTCTGGCCCTGCTCCGTGACGAACTCACGGGGTGCCATCTGGCCCTCACCGGGACGGGCGATGATCTCGGCGCGGTTCTGTCGCCAGTCGCCGATGACCTGATCCGTATACTGGTTCAGCAGCGGGAACTGCATGCAGGGACGACCATCTGCCTCACGCTGCTGCCTGTCCGCTTCTGACCAGGTGTTGCCGGCGAGGATGGCGAGGTCTTTCTCCGCGGCTTCGCGGTTCTCCCGCTCGAACTCATAGGCGAGCTCGTAGTTGTCGAGCATCTCCTGAATGATTTCAGCGTCGCCCGCGAGCGGGGCGTTGGCTTCCTGGGTCTCAGTCGCCACCACTCTGCTCCATGATGGTCTTGTCGCACGCTGCGCAGGCGATCCGAATGGCGCCACGACGGCCGGCGGGATGGGCTTGCGTCATGTAGATGCGGAACAGTTCGCCGTGGCAATCCGCACAGGCCGTGGGCTTGACCGGTTTCGGCATTGCGACGACGTTGTTCATGCAGCCATCCAGCTTGATCCGCTCGGCCCGCGGCCGGCGGTGGTTTTGAGTTTCGTTTTCTCGATCATGGGAAACTTCAGCAATCGCTGTTCCTCGAGGTCTTCGAGGCGCGACAGCATGTCGAGGAAGTCGTCATAGGGCGCCACCGGGAAGCCTTTCACTTCTTGATCGATGACGTTGGCCATGAGGTCGTAGCGCGTACCATCAGCGGCGGTGCGCATCAGTTGCGTCGGGAACCACAGCCCACCGCGCTCGAGGCGCGGGATAACGCGCCGGATGCGGTCTTCCTTGCGCAGGCTGCCGCCCAGCTCGATGAGCCGGAACCGGTACTGATCGCGTTCCATCCGGTCTTGGATGTGCGCGCTGTCCGACTGCATGCCGTACTGCTCATAGCCGACGAGCTGCGGCTTGTACTTCGCGACCCACTCGAACAGGATGTCGGTGCGCTCGATGAGTCCGATGCGTTCACGGACGCCGTCGAGTAGGTAGACGTTGCCATCGGCACGGGTTTCGAACACACCCATGGCGGTGTTGTCCTTGCGCCCTTTCCTTCCGGGTTTCCGCTCGCCAGCCGGGTCGACGAGGATGTAGCGCAGGCCCTTGCCGTCGTCTTCGGTCTTGCGATAGCGCTGGAACCAATCGGCTTTGATCTCACCACCTCCGACCGGCACCGGGTCTTGTTGGTAGAGCGCTGACCACGACCGCACATCACGCTTGGCCTGGTCGCGCATGCCGTCGGTGAACCATTCCGGCCACAGCGGCTCGCCCGGTTCCCGACCCAGCGGGTCATCGGACTCGGCCTCCATGCGCAGCTTGACTATTTCCCAGCGCTCGCCGCCGGCTTCCATGTCGCGCAGTAGTCGTCCGGCGAGATCATCCTCATGCCAGCGCTGCATGATGAGCACGACCGCGGCACCTGGTTTCAGTCGAGTCCAGAGGTCGTTCAGATACCACTGGTAGGTCTTCTCGCGTTCGGTCTCGGAGTCCGCCTGTTCTCGTCCTGCAATCGGGTCGTCGATGATGGCGATATCGGCGCGGAAGCCGACGATGGCGGCGCCGACACCCGAGGCGAGGTATTCACCGCCGTCCTGCGTCGCCCAGCGCGCGGCGGCCATCGAGTCTGGCGCGAGCCGGGTCTTGAAGATCTCGGCGTACTCAGCAGCGCCGACGAGGTTACGCACCTTGCGGCCGAACCGCTCGGCCAGGGTAGCTGTGTGCGAAGCGGCGATGATCGAGCGCTTGCCGTTGCGTCCGATCATCCAGGCCGGCGCCAGAATGCTGGCGTAAGTCGACTTGGCCGACCCGGGCGGCATGAACACCATCAGGCGCTTGATATCACCGCGCTCGACCGCTTCAAGACGTTCGATCAGGTAACGGTGATGCCGTGCTGGCTGGAATCCTAGACCGACAGCCTCAGTGAACTTGGTCAGGCTTGCTTGTGCTGCCCGCGTCTTCGCTTCGTTTGCCAGCAGGTACGCTTTCAGCAATTCCGAGCGCGTCAGTGATTGCAGCGCGGAGCTGTTCATCGGTCAGTGACTCGTGCGGGCGTTTCTGCGCGTTGTCTTTCTCATACAGACCCATGTGTTTCATCAGCATGTCGAGTGCCGCTGCCTTGGGCCAAGCGCGCACCTTGGTGACGTACTTCAGTCCTTCTTCGCCGCCGATACTGGTCACTTCGACGCTGGCGATCGCCGACGCGATGCCGTCCGGCCATTCGTGAATCGGCTTCAGATTCATGTGTTCGTCGAAGATCTGGCGCAGGTCTGAGAGGGCTACGCGGGCGGCTTCCTCGAGCACTCTTGCGGTGCTCACTTCGGCGCGTTTGACGGTCTTTTCCGCTGCCGCCGCAATCCTTGCAGCGACTTTGCTGTTTTTCAGTATCCGACAGGCCGCTTCACTGACCGTCTTAGAAGTCATCCGTTCCGCCTTGTAAGCGGCGCGGTAAGCGGCTGATGCGTTGTTGCCGTTCTTCAGGTATTCGGCGACGAACCGTTCCTGTTTAGGCGTCAGTTTCCTGGCCATTTCAATACGACCTACACTCGCCCCAGGCTTGCCGACCCGTCAGGCCGGCGTCGATCCAATTACGGGCACTGAGGACGTAGCGCTGCACGACCTGGTCGGCTTCTCTCATCCAGGTGTCCCATTCCCGCTGCGCGGCCGGCAGCGCTTCGATCCTTTCCACGAGACGGGCCCACGTCGGGCATTCGCTCGAGTAATTGCGGGCGTAACCGTCGGCACGGGCCGCCCAGGCCACCGTCAGCACGGCCATCGCGACCAGCGTCAGGATGACGATGTAGTCAGTCCGGTTCACGACGCTTTACCACGCGAGTGATTTCGCCGCCGTTGATGGCGCTGACCAGATCATCGGTTGCCACGGTCAGCAGCCCGAGTGAGCGGAGCGGATCACCGTCGCGGCCTGTCAATCGGACGTCGCAACCGTAATCCTGATGGCTACCGACCCAATCGATGATGACGATGCACGCCTTCGCGCCCTCTTCGTCTCGCTCTATCTCGTCAGCAATCTGTCGCAGCAGCGCCGGCACGTCGCTGAGCGGAGCCGTGTAGGGGCTGGGGCAAAGTTTCACCACAGCCCCATCCATGGCCGCAGCGTCTGCTTCAATTCGGCGAACGCGGCATCCACGATACCCAGGCGTTCAGGCATTTCCATGGTCGCCACCAGTCGGCCGGCAAAGCGGCCTGTAATCGGCGAGAGTCGAATGAAGCCCTTGTGCTGCATGAACTGCCAGAATAGTTCAGGGCCAACCAGGAACGGTCCGTTGCCATGGATCAGGCTTGTCCATACTGCAGATGGAATCATTGCATCGCCCACGCTCGCCACAGCGCCTCGCGTTCACGCAGAGCCCGATAGCCGTCGATGATCATCTCGACGCCGGCACGCGTGATCCCGTAATCACCCTCGCCCACCGGTAGCAGGGTCGGCGTTTCCAACGCGAGCGGTGCAGTCAGCTCGGCCGGCGGGCCTGGTAGGACCGGCTCAGGACAGATCAACGGCTCGGCGACGTCGACGAGCACGATCGGATCGGGTTTCGTTCCGCCGCCGCAGCCGACGAGCATGGACACCGTCGCAATGAACGTGAATTCCCGAATTCTCCCGAATATCCGGGAATATTCCGGAATTCTCACGGCGCTCGGCTCAGCACGGCTCGAACGAGCCGGCACGCAAATAGCCGTGCCAGTTGCATCCACCAGGGTCGGCTCGTTGCAGCGAAGGCGAAAGTGTCATGGTTTCGAAGTCGTCGCCTTCACGGCGCCACGCGGGCTCACCCACTGCCGGACCGCCATCGGGCGGGTTCTCGAAGTAGATCGCCACGCGTTCGCCCTCGGCGCCGCACGGGCAATTGAACGTCATGCCAATCTTCGAGCGATACGGTACCGGCTCGCCGTTGCGCGTCACGCCTTCGCCGCCCGTCGATAGCCAGCGCGGATTCTGTTCAGTGAGTCGCATCGGAATCCCTCCTACAAAGCGCGAGCAGCGTCAGCGAGCGCATCGGCCATTTCCTCGGGTGGTGGCACGTCAGGACGGGCACGGCGGTCGCGGTCACGTTGTGTCGCCTCAGCTTTCGCCTGCCGTACTTTCGCTTCATCGGCTTTGCGCTTCCGGTCAGCTTCCTCGAGCGCCGTGGCGAGGGCACGCTGCGCCTGCTGGTAGGCGGTGCGTTCAGCGGTGAGACGGCCATTGATGGCACCGGCGTGCTTGAGTTCGGTCTGCAGCGTGATGACCCGTCGTCCGAGCTCGTCGACCTTGGCGCGGGTTGCGTCATGTCGGACGCGCTCGAGCACGAGTAACCCAGACATCAGCAGACAGCCGGCGATGGCGGCGATGAGCGGCTTGCTGAAGATCATCTGAACCACCCCTCGGTGACGGCGTAATGCAGCATGAAGCCAGCCGTCGCCATGCCTGACATACACCCGCAGAAGGCCCCGACCACGGCAGACAGCAGGACGTTCTTCACTTCTGTCCTACCGACCACAGCCAGCACCTGAACGAGGCGTTCATCGACGGACTTGAATCGGCCCTCGATACGATCCATACGCAAGACGGTCTCGCCGATCATCGCGCTGAGCTGGCCCATGTCGCGATGCTGCTGTGCGGCCGCCGTGTCTCGCGCCTGCTGCGTAATGGGATCCGTCATAGCCGCGTCATCTCCCCTGTGTTATCGCCGTCCTCAGCGCGTCGATTGCGGGCGACCTTGAACACATCTGCCGATTCGTGACAGCCCCGCCAGCGCAGCACGGCTATCCAGAGATCAGCCACGACCGGCGCGGCCAGGCCGGCCGCTACGGCATGCACTGCGGCCTGCTCACCGGGCAGACCCCAGAGATAACCGACCAACAACTGCATCGGCGCGCCGACAAGGAATGCCAGCGCGCGCACCTGTAGCCGGGTCAACTCCCGTTTGCGTGTATAAGATCGGTCCAGCCGAGCCGCACGCACCTGAGAGATCGCGAACAGACAGGTGAACGTGTAGGACACGGCGACGAACAGCGGGATCCCCCATTCCGCTTTGACCCGCGCCGCGATGTCCAGCCACTCGTTCATCCGTACACGCTCGTCGGCAGCTCGAAGTGCGGCCCGTCAATCAGCGCCCGTCGTCCTTGCGCGCGACGATCAGCCCCGTACTTCTGCACGCGGTCGTGAATGGCGTCAGCGCTCGCCGGCAGTGTCGACAGCAGCGCCCAGCACCCGCCCCAGCGCACCGGGACGTCCTCCTGTAGCGCGGCACGTTTGAAGGCGAGCGCGATCTCGCAGTACAGCGGCAGCTCCCACGACCCGCGAGGACCGACGTAGGCCATCACGTCAATCGCATGACCGGACTGATGACGCGAGACCTGGACGGTTGAGGCGCCGGCCGCGAGCAGTTGCGCCTGGCGGGCGGCAGTGCGTAGACCTTCGATGACGCCGAAGTCGATGTTCGTCAGCGCCAAGGCACGATGCGCCACGCGCACCAGGTCGGGGTGGACGCCCTGCAGATTCCGCGATGACCGAGCGCTGAATCGGTACATGGCGGCCTCCGGTGTTGGTAGCGCGGGCCGGACTCGAACCGGCGACCTTCTGGTTATGAGCCAGACGAGCTAAGCCACTGCTCTACCGCGCAATTGAAAGGGCCAGACACGAAAAAGCCCGCGCGAGGGCGGGCTTCGGTGTCACGTCTGGGAACTTGCCTGAAAGTATGCCCATCTTGGGCCACTTGTCAAATGCCGAGACGGTACATCAGCTCGCGGTGTGCCTCTTCCAGCCGCCGCCGGTAGGTCGTCCGCGCGTAGCCGAGTTCCTTCGCCTTCTGCTCCTGCGGCAGATCTCGACGGTATTCCATGTGCACTACGGTCTGTAACGACACCATCAACGCCGCCACCGCGAGCTCCGTTTCCTCTTCTTCCGGGCAGTCAGGATCGGGTCGCGGCCCGGTGCCGTGGATCAGGCTCGCCCAGGGTAGCGCTGTCGGAGTCGTCGGGAATTTCCGCCTGACGCGCTTGAGCCGATCGATCTCGTCCTGATCGTCCCCAGCGGCCTTGATCCGCTCGGTCAGGCTTTTTCGGATCTGCCGCATCGCGTCCAGGCTGCGGTTCACCGCCCGGCTGCCGCGATCCACCTCCATGCCCTCGCCGACCAGTCCAGCCAAGGGATTCGGGTAGCCGCCGGTCGGGATGGCATTGGCATCGCGCCACCAGCGCGCCCAACGTTCCAGTCGGGCCTCGAGCAGTTCCTGCCTGGTCATGGCATTCCTCCGTAGTGCTGTCATCACATGCCTCCGCAGAACCGAATTCGCCCGCACTCACAGCGCAGCACCCACCGCTTGGTCGGGAGCTTGCTGCCGGTTTTGTAGGCTTCTGCGTCACGCCAGGAGCGGCCGCAGTCACAAGGTTTCGCCGGTCGGACGGCGCGGTGGAGATGGCCGGGACGGGTGTCCAGGCGCTGCTGGGGGAGGCTCACGCGACCCGCGCCCGCCCGCTCTGCCACAGATCGAGCCATACCGGATCAGGTATCCGCCCGGGCAGCGCCGCCACCGTATCCCGCCCTTCCGCCGGCCACAGCATTCCGCCCGTCACCCGCGACCACTCTTCGACATCCAGCTTCGGCACCACGATCAGCCCGTGGGCATAGAGCAGGGCAAACGTCGCGCGCCAGGCGTGGCGCCAGGCTTCACGACGGTCCTCTCGGTTGAGTCGATGCCCGCTGCCGATCGCGTAGTGGCAGCCAGGACGGCCACAGACCGGGCCGCACATCGCCGCGATGAAGCAGTCGTGCGCTTTCCGCGAGAGGCATTTACCGTGCTGGCTGTCGTCACTGTGAGCTGCCTGCACCGGACGCAGGTTGCAGCCGTCCAGCGTGCTCTGACAGGTGAGCACGTGGACGACCTCGAGCAGCTTGCGGTTGCGGTAGGCTTTCACACTCAGTGCTCGGTGCGCTCTTCTTCCAGGCGCTTGACCCAGTCAAGGCTTTCACCCGTCTCCAGGCCGTGGGCCGACCAGGACAGCCGGCGAGTCGCCTCGTATTTGACGCGTTCCGACTCGGTGCGACCGGCCTGCTTGTGGGTGTCCTGAAAGGCGTAGCGATCGAGCCCTTCGACCTCCAGATCCTCGTAGAGCGCCTTCGAGCGATCGTTCAAGGCTTTTTTCTTCGCCTTCAGTTGATCCATCTCGGCATCGATCGCCTCGCGCTCTTTGTCCAGCGCGAACATCTCCTGGACCTTGTTCTCGAGGAACTCGATCAGGTATTCCATGCGCTGCTCGCTCTTCGACTGCTGCTTCGCTTCGGCTGCGGCCTGGCGCTTGGCGGCGGCTTGCTGGTTGACTTCTGCTGCTGTGGTCATGGGATCCTCCTTTTGAGGTTTGTGATGACGTCGTCGACAGAACGGGCCACAAATGCGACACCGTAGGATTCGTTGACCAGGGCAAGGAACGCGGCTTGTTCGGGGGTCAACGTGCCCGTCGCCGTCTTGCATTCGATGACACAAAGCCTGCCGTCCTTGAGCTGGCACCAGATGTCAGGACACCCAGGGAAGCCGAACCGGATGAACCGGCTCTTACCGCCGTCGTCGTAGGCGAGCTTGCCGGCGCCCGAATTCATTCTGCGAACCCATGCAACGGCCGGGTGACGCGCGAGCAGCCGCATGATCGCGGCCTGAATTTCTATCTCCTGCAACCCATCGTCCGGCCTGCGCTCCTGGCCCGGGACGTCCGGGTGCAGCGTCAGTACCGCCTGATGGATGTTGCGGCGTCTCATCAGTCTTTCCACCAAGCACGCCAGCCGTGGCCGCTCAGGCCGTAGTAGATGTTCAGCGCCATCGCAATCGGGCCAAACGCCACGTCAGTCCACGCATGCACCTTCAGCCTTTTCGGAGGTATGCCGGCATTCTTGAAATACGCCACGCTTTCGCCGGCCGCGTGCACGCCGCATAGGATCCAGATCGCTATGTAGACCACGTATTCCATCAGCGACGCTCCGGCGGCGGGATGTAGCAGTCGAGCGTCGACGCCCAGCCGATGACAAGTTCGATGAACTGCGAATAGACCGCTTTCGATTCTTGGACGTCGAGCAGCTCGGGATCCCCAGGCACGGCGCACCCTGCTTCCACCTCGAACCGCTCGATCAAGACCTCGTGCATCTGGCGCGGCGTGTAGCCGGTGTAATCGCACAGCGCCCGGAGCACGACGCCCAGGTAATAGCCCTTCTGCCGCGGCGTCGGCGGATCGACGAACGGCACCAGCTTGAACGTCCAAGGCCGCACCGGGTCGAGCGGCAGCTCGCGCAGCGACTCGATCAGGCGGTCGCGGCCGGCGGCGTCGAAGATGACGAAGGTCTGGGTCATCCGATGAGGGTGTAACCTTCCTGGAAGGCGCCCGCCGGAGACCACGACTCGTAGCCATCCTGATAGAGGACGTAGTAGCCACCCGGTTCAGGCTCGTGCTTCTTGAGATAGGCAGCGCTGACCCGGATCCGATCGTGGTGATGGTTTACCGGCCAGAGGATGCCGTGACTGACTTCGTCGTCTTCGACGGTCTTGACGACCTCGACGGTTGCGATCTTCATCGCCCTCACTTCCTTGTGGCAGCGGTAGCGCGGCATTGGCAGGAACGGTGAGTTTTCCACTGGTCTTGTCCTCGGGTTAGATGGTCGTCGGCTGTCCGATGCCGCGGATCACGGCCATCCAGCCCTTCTGCAAGTCGGTGTGGCCGATGCTGATGAAGCGCTGATCGAGCCCGGCCGTGGCTCGGAGCTTCGCGACCATCGCTTCGCACTGCGCATCGAGTTCCTTGCACTCGTTGATGAGATCGATCTCGACTTGCGTCAGGTCGCGATAGCCCTTCATGAGCCGGTGTTGGTTTTCCATAGCTGTCTCCTGGGTTGAATGTTCCGCGTGGAGTTACGCCATCAGCGCCTGATCGAGCATCGACACGACGCGGTGCACCTCAGACGGCGAGCCGGTGACGACTATCTCGACCTCGCCGTTGGTCATGCGGAATTCGGCGTGCGGCAGCTTCAGTATCTTGTCGACGCTCGGCACTTTGTTCGGCACATAGGGCACATCTTCCGGCTCGAACATCTCGGTCAGTTCTTCCGGCGTCCACTGATCAGCGAATGCCGCCGCCGGCCCCATTACCGGCGGCGGACTTTCTGGTGCGCTCACGACAGGGGCGTCCCCGACCGGTTCGGGCGTTGCAACCGCCTCCGGTACTTCTGTCGGGGCCGGTGCACCGGCCTCGCGCGTTGCTGCTTCGCTGGGTGTATTTCTGCGCCACCGGCCGCGACCAGCGGCGACGATCTCGCCTTTCTCTTCAAGTACGCCGAGGTATTCGACGGCGCGCGCTTTCTTGGCCGGCATGGCGTCCCTGAATTCGGCCGTGGTGAATTCGTTTTGTGTTTGGACCCACTCGAGTGCGGTCGCATACGCGGTGGGCTTCGGTTTGTCGCCGGTTCTCAGCGACCAGTATTCCCATGGGCGTCCTTCCTGAGTGACGCCTATCAGTCCGCGCTCGATGAGCATGGTCAACGTGTCGTCGATGACGTTCTTCGACATAAGGCTGAAGTGGTCGCAGATTTTCACGTAACTCGTGCGACCAGCCGCTTCGAGATAGCACAGGATGTTGGTTTCGGCGCGGCTCATACAGCCCCCTCGTACTTCGTGTCGATGAACCGGTCGCCGAGGTAGTCCTTGGCGAGCACCTTCTCGCCGTCGACCAGGAAGCCCCAGTCCTGCTTCGCGCGAAACGAGATGAACAGCGTCCAGCATGACGAGTCAGCATCGATCGCCGATGGCAGTCCCAGTCGGTGCCACGTCGATGCTCGGCGGAATGCAATGCTGCCCGGTCCACGCCAGCGACACGGTGCATAGCCGCAGTTGCCGTCCAAGCAGCACCGGCAACTGCGCTGCTCCCAGTAGCCGCCGCGCAGCACGATGCTCAGGAACGCCCACGGGTGATCGTGCAGGTGGCGATCGTTGTCCGAGCGCAGGATGTGATGCAGTCGAATGGCGATCCCGAAGGGCAGACTGCCGTACGGGAACAACCAGTAGCGCTCCAAATATCCATGTAGATGGATATAAGGCGTTTTCTCTGCCCTGCGAATCAAATAATCAACCAGTCGCCGGAGCATGATAATTCTCTCTCGTGTTTTGTCGCTGCTGCTTTGGCGTGGCCCACCGAACATTATTCGGCTCGTAATCTCCGTATGGGTTTATGCGATCTATAGAATGTGATTCAGATGGCGGATCCCCTACGTCTGCATAGAACTGTTCGAACGTCTTCCATGCGTCGCACACTTTGATTCCTTTCGCGCCATACCACGGATAAGGCGTGCTATTCGGGTTTCTGCAGCGCTGGTGCATTAGCATCCATATCCGCCATATACGGGTGTTCGACATGCCGTGCTTCGTTGCGGACTCTGTTTGTCGTTCTTTTTGATAGCAGCCACAACTCGCGATAGCCCCGCTCGTTACATGAGAAACTCTTGCCACTTTCTCCTGGCCGCAATCGCAAATGAACCGCCACATCGTGTAGCAACCTTTGCGTTCCGCTACTTCTATCGCTGTCAGTCGATTGAATTTCTGCCCGGTAATGTCACGAAATGCGCTCATGCCAATTCACCACGGAAGTAACTCAACCAAAACGGCCACGACTCTTCCGGCTCCTGACGCAGGTCCGCGAGGCACGCGTCGTAGTGGCCTTCGGGCGCTTGAGTCCGGTGGCAGTGATTGCGGACTGCGGTGCGCATGGCGTCGCCGAGTTCTGCGCGGGTCATGCCGTCTTCCTCGCCTTACCCTGCGCCTTCGCCCAGGCGATCTGGCGTGATCGGATCCAGCGCGTCGTCTCGATCGACGGTGTGCAGGGCGGATCGTTGTTCCAGTCCCACGGCGGCATGACGCCGAATTTTTCTTTGTACTTGAACGCTGCCCAGCCGCGCTTGTAGCCGCGCTCACCGGCAAAGCCTCGGAGCTCGGCGAAGAACTTCGGATCGCCGAGCGGCTTCACCGTGGCATTGAGTTCGACGAGTTCGCCTTCCGCGACTTCCAAGTCCTTGCCGGCTTTTCGAAGCTGGTAGCCACACTCGGGACAGATGATCGCTTTCGAGAACACGGCGAAGCATTCCGGGCAGTCGATGAGCTTCGCGTCGCCTTCCTTTTTCGGGCGGGTGTCATCGCCCTTGCCGAGCTTCATCGTGCCGTCGAGGGTCCAGTGCCACTGGGTATCCGCGAAGCCGTGCAGATGGACGCAGCCGGCGTGATCGAGCACGAGGCAGTCGGTCTTGCCTTCAGCAGGACGGAGGCCACGACCGATCATCTGCAGGTAGAGCATCAGGCTCTTCGTCGGACGCGCGAGAACCACGCACGACAGCGCCGGCAGGTCGAAGCCGTAGCTGGCCAGGAAGCAGTTCGTCAGCACCTGCGTCTGGCCGCTGATGAAGCGCTCGAAGATCTGTTCGCGTTCCCAGGTCGGTGTCTCGGCGTCGACGTGCTCCGCGGCCACGCCGTTCTGCAGGAAGGTTCCAGCGAGCGCGATCGAGTGCGCGATCGAGGTGGCGAAGACGACCGTCCTTCTGCCGGCGGCGTGTTGCAGCCAGTGCCTGACGATGTCGCCGACGAGTTCCTGCTTGTTGACCAGTTCCTCGAGGTCTTTCGCGTTGAAGTCGCCGGCCGTGATGCGGACTTTGCGAAGGTCCGGTTCCGACAGGCTGAAGTAGCGCGCTGACACCAGATGGCCCGCTTCGGTCAGGGCTTTCACACTGGTCGGTTCGACCAGCGCATCGAACAGCATGCCGAGCGCCCGGCCATCCCGTCGTACCGGTGTTGCGGTGAGGCCGAGCAGGATGGCGTCCGGCCACAGGTCGAGCAGCTCCTTGCGGCGCTCAGTGACCGCAAGATGGGCCTCATCGACGATGACGAGCGAGAAGTCGGGTAGGTCGAGTTCCTGGCGACGGCGGAAGGCGCGCGAGATCAGCGTGTCGATGCTCGCCACCTGCACCGGCAGATCGGTATCTTCGAGATGGCCCTCACCGGCCAGCAGGACGCCGTGGTAGATGCCGGCGTCGCGCAGGCGGGTGCTGGCCTGGCGTATGAGTTCCCTGCGTGGTGCCAGGAACAGCGCCGCGCCGCCGCGCTCGACTTCGCGCTTGATGAGCCAGGCCGCCCACGTGGTCTTGCCGCTGCCGGTCGGGGCCACGAACAGCGGCGCTTCGCGGCCCATGGCGAGGGCCTGATCGAGCAGCGCGATGCCGTGTTCCTGATAATCGCGCAGGACAATGGCATTGCGCGGGACGTGGCCGAAGAAGTCGTTCATAACGCTGCTCCGACATGCTTCCACGCGAACCCTCGCGCCACTTTGCTCACGTGATTGCGATGCACCCCGAATTCTCTTGCCAGGGTCTTAATCGACTCGCCTGCGGCACGGCGGCCTCTGATTTCGCGAACTTCCTTTTCCTTCAGTTTCGCAAATGGATGACTTTCTCCGCGCGTCTCTAACGATGGGTCATACCTTGTGCCGTGCTTTATCGAATCCTTCTGGTTCTGCGATCGGGTATCCCAACGCAAGTTCTCTAGCCGATTGTTCGCTCGATCGCGATCCGGGAAGTGGCACGCTTCCATTCCCTTCGGGCACGGCCCGACAAACGCTTCGAGCACGAGACGATGCAGCTTGGCTGTTACTTGCTTGCCGTTTACGCACAACGCGACTCTGAGATAGCCGCAGCCGTTATCTCGTCCAGCAATTACTCTACCTTTGCGCCTCGCTCCGGAAGCGTCGACGCGATCGAGTGATCGGAATCGCCCTTGATCGCTGACTTCGTAGATGCCTTCGTACCCAACGACTGGCTGCCATTGCTCGTTCACTGCAGCGGCCCTCGCAGCACGTCGTTCCAATCCTTGAACGCACCGGGCGGTATGCGCGTTTCCACTGCGCAACGACCGTCGAGTTCTTCCGTCAGCTTCAATGCGGCCTCTAGCCCGGCGATGTCCTTGTCCGCGAAGATGACGAGACGATGCACATCCGGCGGCGGTACGAACTTCGCCAGCAGGCCCGCATTCAGGCATGACCACGTCGCGATGTTGTCGTGCAGGGCTGAAGCGGATAACGCGGTTTCGATCCCTTCGGCGACGGCAAGGACTCGTTCCGTGATCGGCATCAGACGCACTGCGCAACCGACTCGACCCGTGACCGGCGACAGCAATTTGCGCGACGGGCATTCGTCACCGCGATCGAGCTTGGTACCGTTTTCGAGATACGTTGTGTGAACCGTCACCGACTCGCCGGCAAGATCGCGCACGACACCGACCATCGCCGGGAATCGGCCGATGCGCTCGATGGCTTTCTCGCCGTCGTTCAGTCGGCGGAAGTAATCGACGCCGACGTGTGCGCGCAGGTCGTTCGTCGTGTTCAACGGCCACAGCTTCCGCGATCGCAGGTACTCGACCACGTCCGGCACCATCTCCGGCGACGTCGTGCCCTTGAGCAGATCTCGGCCACGGGCGGTGAGTTGGGCGCGTTCCGGCTCGCGGCGCGGCGCGGGACGTGCCTGGCGCTCAGGCATGGACGTGTCGTAGCCGAGATAGCCGGCGACGGCCTGCAGGGCTTCGCGGAAGCTCCAGCCGTGGACGCCCATGAGCAGCTTGAAGCCGTCCCCGGCGCCGCACTGGCGGCAGTGATAATTTCCTCGGTCGCGGTAGTCGGTCCAGGTGTAGCGGTCCTTCCCGCCGCACATCGGGCATGGACTGTTGCGCTTTCGGAGGGCGGCTTCGTCGATGCCGAGGCCGAGCAGGCAGTCGCGCCACTGGCCGGCCAGCACCCGATGCAGGTCGTTCGCGTCAGGCGGGCGGCGGGCGGCTTCAGCCATGGGTGCCGTCCCCTCGCGCGTGTGCGTACGTGTGTGCGTGCGTGGGAGGATCTTCCCCTAGTCCTACTACCCTGTTCTCTCGACTGAGAAAGGGTTGGTTCCTCTCCTCTCCTTTCCTCTCCTGTTTGCTATACCGTTCCGCAAATCCTTTCAAAAGGGTTTTTGTATTCGTTTCGAAATGGTTGCCGTAACCCATCATGACGGCGCATAAATGCGGGTGAATACTGGCTTTCTTCGGCACCAAATCGAACTCTTTCACGCGCGCTTTCGCGATGTTCGAGTTCGAGATCGGGTTCCATCGCAGGAAGTTGGGAAGCAGCACGAACCAGGTGCTTTCACACCGCTCAACAAACCCTATCTGAAACAGTTCCAGAAACACTTCAGCAATGGTTTCGGACGACCAACCGAAATCCGCATTGATGTAGCCGTCGGGCAGCTTGTAGCAACCCAGTCCGTTCGAGTGCGGGCCGGTCAGGAGGTAGCATGCGAATAGCTTCGCGCGCTCACTCAGTGGCTGAGTGTCCTCGCTCGACCAGAAGCCGCACTGGATCTGGCCGTACTCTCTCATTGGTCCCCCCTGATCTTGTTCCAGCACACCTTGCAGAAGTAGAGAAACAGACGACGATCTCCGCAGTCGGCTATCTTCGAGCGGGCGAGTTCTGCCGTATCGAGCACTTCGTGAACGCCGATTTTTTCGATGAACATGCGGATCGAACGAAGCTGATCGGTGGGATAGCCCGCATCCGAGCATCCCGGCTTCATCTCTTCCGCGACTCGCCACGTTTCGTCTTCGAGACGGTTGCGCTTTGCTTCCAGAATTTCCTGGTAGCCACGTAACTGCTCTTCACGCTCCGCGATCTCGGAGGCTTTACTCGCCAACGACTGCGGCACGTTCGTGAGCGGTACCGCGCCTTTGCCGAGATTGCAGGCATCACAGGCAGCGACGAGGTTGTCGATCTCGTTCTCGCCGCCCAGCGCAACGGGATTGATGTGATCGACGTGCAAGATCACAGCAGGCGGGTGCGCGCCGCAGTATTGGCAGGTGAACTGGTCGCGCTTGAATACCTCGAAGCGCAGACCTTTTGGTATGGCTTTGCGGGCTGCCATCAGAACCGCTCACTTCTCCGCCCGTAGCAGGAGCGCTCGACGAGCAGCGCGTAGTTCACGCCGGTGCTCTTGCGGTAGGCGTCGACCCGTCTCAGCAGCTTGGTGCCGGGCGGATTCTTCTTGCCGCCCGGGCCACGGTGGAAGGCGCGCGTATTGCGCTGGCTTCGCTTGCTGCTCATTCGGGATCCTCGAAAAGGTCTTCTGCTGAACGCAGTGAATTCATCCCGATCCGCGCCCAGTGCAGCAGCGAGTCCAGCGTCTGCTGATCCTTCACGCACTTGGCGTGGATCGGCACGAGCTTGTAGCCCATGGCCGCGATGGCCTTGCCCAGGGCATCGACGTTCTCCGCACACCAGCGGGACGCCATCGACTCGGTCACACCGGCGTATTCGGCGATGTTCATCTGGCCGACTGAACGGGCCGCTTTCAGGATGGCTGTCGTGTTCTTGCGCGCGGTCTCATCGCGTTGCATGCCCTTGCACGGGGCGGGCGTGATGACGTGATCGCTGGCGTGCGCTTGCATATCGGTTACCCGACGATGGCGTTATGAACAGCGAACGAGAGGCGCCCCGCCGACACCCTCAGCGCCGAGGGGAGGTCGGTCTCTGCCTGTTGGGGATGGGTGCGGCGGGGCATGGACCGCAGGCATGACGCAAAAATTGACAAGTAAGTCAGTAGCGTTACAGGCCGGTGGCCGCTACGCTGAATGTCCGTACTACATGAAGGGGAGATCATGCAGCGCGTCCATTCTTTCGGCGGGGTGCCGCCTTAGCCGGGTATCGCTCGGGATAGAGGATCTCCAACTCGGTCACGTTGCCGAGGATGGAGGAGAGCTTTTCAGCGAGCTTCGTCGACGCCGTGTAGCCGCCGGTTTCTATGCGGGAAAGCGTGCCTTTCGCGATCCCCGCCGCATGGGCGACATCGGTCAGCGTCCGGTTTGCGTTCAATCGCGCTCTGCGCAAAGGAGTGTCCATGGACCACAATATAGTTTCCTTTTTGGAAACTGCCAAGCCCCTCAGTGTTTCGATCTTGGATTTGCCCTCTGAGACGGGCTGCCAGATCCTGAGATTCATGAAATACGACCGGCAGATGGGTGAGCTGATCCGCGAAATGCGGAAGCAGCGGGGCATGACCGTGGCGGCATTGGCCGACGTCCTGGTGATGGAGAAAGGCACGCTCAGCAAGAAAGAGCGCGGTCAGTCCTCGTTCGATGAAGCGGACCTGGAGCGGGCGGCAGCCTACTTCCACATAGAGAAATGGAAGCTGGTCGCGCTCGCGTCGGGTGTGCCGCGCGAGAAGCTCGAATTCGCCGATGTGTATGACGTGGTGACCCCGGGGTTCCGGGCAGATCTCCTGAGCCTGGTCCGGGCCAAACGGAATCACACCGCCTGACCTTCCGTCCCATGGTTTAAGATTGCCCCGTTCTTCGGGGCTTTTTTTTGCTTGACGGTTTCCATTTTGGAAACTAGGATGTTTCCTAATCTGCAACTCGATGCTCGTTCCAGGAGGGATGATGGATTACGCAATCAACGATCAGGTGGCTCTCCGGAGAGATTGGTACGACCTGAAGGAAGGCGCGCGGGCTGTCGTGAAACGCGTTGGCGAGGATTACATCGACGTGGTCTGGATCGGTATGGACGCGTACGGCATCGACTCACTGTCCGTGAGCGAAGCGCGGGATGTGCTGGAGGTGGTGCAATGATCTCGGTCGACTACGCCTACCGCGCCAACCTCCGCCCCGCCTCCTGGCGCCGCGCCTCGCTGACGTTCGCGGGCTGGTTCTGGTCGTTGTATTCGCTGGCCTGTGTGCTCGTCTTGCTGACTGCGTACTCGTGGTGCGCCGTGGCCGAGTTCTACAAGTGACCGCCCTCGGCATCGGTGTTCGCGTGTGGGTCGGCTGGTGTCCCGATCATTGTCTTGCAGCCGACATCCTTGTAGATGGTCGGCTGCAAAGCGGAACGATCACCGACGGTCCATTTCATTTTTCCGGGTGGACCGGCTGGAACGTCGCGCTCGATAGCGGCGGTGCGATCGGCGCCAACGAGATCGTGCTCAGTCCGATTAACGACGGCGACGCGGGCGTCGAGGTGAGTGATGCGCGTGAGGTGACGGCGTGAGCGTGCCCTGCAACGGCTGCCGTCGCTGCTGCATCAATGATGCGGTACGCATTCTCGACCACGAGGACGCCAGCCAGTGGCAGACCGAACCACACCCGAACGATCCGCGTCGTCGAATGCTCGCGCACAAACCGAATCGGGAGTGCGTCTATCTCGGCCCTGACGGTTGCGAGATACACGATCAGCCACGTCCACAGCAGTGCGTGACGATGGACTGTCGCAACGTGGCCAATGGGATCTCGCTCAAGCAGGCGCGTCGTGGCGGCCCTGAGTCGGTTGAGGTCTGGCGCATGGGACGCAAGTTGCTGAGGGCCACCGCATGACCCACACCCTTTACTTCATCGCCGGCTCGGTCTCGACCAGCGTGGCGATCTACATCATCGCGAGGATCGTTTCATGACCGAAGCTGCTACCAATCTACCCACCGTCCGCACGACGGGCCTGCAGTTGCACGAAGGCCAGACCGTGCTCGGCGAGCGCCAGGTGCACATCCAGACCAGCGGCAAAATCCGACCCGGGATCATGCGGCTGACGCGTGCCGGCGCCGAGGATCCGAGAGCCGTCGCGGCCTACGAGGCCGGTGTTGCGGCTGGCAAGTCGTTCGAGGAAGTCGCACGTGACGTCAAGGCCGCGCTGGGTCTCGGCGATGGGCAACGCGCGCCGATGACGCCACAGAACACGCCCTATTTCACGTGCCGTCGAGGTGACTTCACATCACCCGAGATCGCAGATCGCATCATGGAACAGTATGCGGAAGACCGCGGCGACGGACCGCACCTGTATCGGTTTCCGGTGGTGTTCCCGGTCGACTCCTGGCAAGCGGTGCTGCCGCATGAGCTGGCCGCCTACACCCAGCGCGAGCGCCGCTACTGGTCGGAATATCACGACGGCGTGCGCTACTGCATGCAGAAGGCACCCTTGCAGAAGGACGAGCACGCGAAGCGCTACAAGCGCACCTTCGGCGGTCGACCGTCGGTGCTACGTGACTGGAACGGCGGTCGCTGCGATCCCGATCAGTGTCCTGAATATCAGGCCCACCCGCAGCAGTGCCGGCTCACGGGTCGGATCCTGTTCAACATTCACGGGATCCCGGGCAACCCGCTCGAGATGCGTACGAACTCGTTCTACGCGATGCAGGGCATTCGCCAGCAGCTCGAACTCATGATGTACATGCGCGGGCGCATTGCGGGGCTCTTCAACGGTAAGCCGGGCTTCTATCTGACCAAGCGGCAGGAAGAAGTCAGCATGCTCGACCTCGAGAAGGGCGTGCCGACCAAGGTCAAGCAGTGGATCACGGTGCTGGAGACGACCGCCGACTTGACGCTGCTGCTGACGGCGCCGGAGGACGAGCACGACGAAGTGCCGAACGCCATCGCGGTGCTTCAAGGGCCGGATGACGACATCGCAGAGGGCGAGTTCGACGAGCCGGTGCCGACTGTCGAAGACCTGCAGAAGGTCATCGCCGCGCGCGTCGCCGAACTGGCTTTCCCATGGCGCGAGCTCGCGCCCTATCTCGACAAGACGTACGGCGAGTGGAAGACCGACGTCCAGAAACTCGGGCAGATCCGCGAGGTACTGAAGAACGTCGCGGACGCGGCTGCCTTGGCGAAACTGACAGAAGGAGCACCGTTCTGATGGGTGCTCCAGCGAAAGACCTGACGGGCATGTTGTTCGGCGACCTGATCGTTTTGATCCGCGATGGGTCGCGCGGCAAGAGCGTGCTCTGGCGCTGCGCTTGCTCGTGCGGCGGCGAAAAGGTCGTGCTGGGGCAGAATCTGAAGAACGGATCAGTGCGCTCTTGCGGTTGCAAATCACATCCCAAAACGCACGGCATGACCGACACGCGCCTGTATCAAACGTGGGCTTCTATGCACGCTCGGTGTCGTTCGAAAAGCTATCACGCTCGCCAGCACTACACCGATCGTGGGATCGCTGTGTGCGACGAGTGGAAGGCGTTCGAACCATTCCGCGACTGGGCATTGGCGAAAGGATACAGCGACGACTTGACGCTCGATCGCCTCGACAACGATCGCGGCTATGCACCAGACAACTGCCGCTTCATCACGCTCGCTGAGCAGCAACGCAATAAGCGCAACCACAGAATGCTCACCGCCCACGGCAACACCCGCATGCTTGTCGACTGGGCGGCTCTGCTGGGCGTCAAACCTTCCACCATTCTCGGGCGCTTAAAGAATGGCTGGTCCGTTGAAGACGCTGTCACCAAACCATCACAAGGGAGAGTATCCGCATGAACCTCAACCTATTCCACGCCTCAGACTTACATTTCTGCGAGAAGCACCTGAAGCACGTCGATCGCGCCTTTGCGTTCGCCGTCGACGAAGCCATCGCACGCAAGTGCGACATGGCCGTGCTCTCCGGCGACAGCTTCGACGCGAGCGTCAGCCTGCACGAACCGGCCGTGAATGCGTTCTTCTCTCAGGTCCGCCGGCTGGCCGATCACATGCCGATATGCGTCCTCCAAGGAACGTACAGCCATGACAGGCCCGGCTCGCTTTCTCCGCTGCGCCACATCGGTGGGCACTACCCGGTGCTGGTCGCCGATCGCATCGGCCAGGCCGCGTGGGATGGTCAGCACTGGATCCAGTCGAAGGGCGCGAAGTTCGATCAGATCCCGGACGGCCCTCTGGCGCTGTTGAATCTCCTGCCGTCCATCAATAAGGGCGCGGTCGCCGCGGCGGTTGGTGCTGAGGCAGCGGCGGAAGCCGCGGGCGAAGCAGTATTCCAACTCTGTCGCGGATGGGCGTCGACGAACGAAGCCGCTCGCCAAGCGGGAATTCCGACCATCATGGTCACGCACGGGACCGTCAACGGCAGTGTGACGGAATGCGCCACGGCTTTGATTTCTCAAGACCATGAATTTACCGCAGGCGCCTTGTTTGCTGCGCAGACCAGCGTGGTGCTCATCGGGCATATCCATGCCGCTCAGGAATTCCGTGACGGACGGCGGGTAATCGCCTATCCCGGTTCCATCACGAAGCTGATCTACGGTCACAAGGGCCAGGTCGGCTGTCTGTTCTGGAATATCAATGCGCACGGTGCCGACTACGAACACGTCGCGACTCCGAGTCGCGAGATGATCGAGATCGACTTCGAAGGCTCGCCCGACATGGAGCGCCTTGCCGCGCTTGCTGCCGATGCACCGGATGGTGCGTACGTGCGCATTCGATGGGCGATCGACGAGGAATTCCGAGCGTCAGTCGACAAGGCCGCGATGCTCGCGCTGTTCCCGACGGCCGAGGACGTGAAGCTCGAAGGCCGAGTGCTCCCGGTTTCCAGACAACGATGTGCAGGTATTGGTCAGGCCGTCAGCACTGCCGACAAACTCAGGCGCTGGGGCGAACTCACCGACACCGACACCGGCCCGCTGCTCGAGCGCTTGGCGCTGCTCGAGGCCGGGCAACCTGCGCAGGAGGAAGCTGCATGAACCCGCTCAAATTGACACTCGTAGGTTTCAAGGGCATCAAGGCCGGCCAAGGCGTGGACGAGATCACGATCGATCTGACCGTCGACGGTGAGCTGCTCGCGCTCGCCGGCAAGAACGGCGCCGGCAAGACCACGGTGTTGGACAACCTCTCGCCTTACAGAATCATGCCCAGCCGCGCCTCGTCCTACTCGACCGGCTCGTTCTCGTACTTCGATCACGCGTACGGCCAGGCGAAAAAGGTGCTGCTCTGGGAGCACGATGGGATCACCTACGAGTCGACCATCCTCATCAAGGGCGCGAACAAGACCAAGTCGCAGGAGTGCTACCTGAATCGCGTGATGGACGGCAAGACCGTGCCGTGCACGCTCGTCGACGGCACGGTCAGTGACGGCAAGACCCGCTCGTACGACCTGCTCGTCGAGGGGATCCTGGGCACGCCGGAGATGTTCTTCACCGCGGCGTTTTCTTGCCAAGGCCGCAAGACCCTGAACGACTACGCGCCCGGCGAGGTCAAGACCCTGATGGGCGACATGCTCGGGCTCGAACCGTTACGGACCCTGTCGGCCGAGGCCAATGACCGCGCCAAGAGCTACCGGGCGCAACTGGACGCGCTTCGTGGGCGGCAGGGACGGGCTACGGAGATCCTTGCCGAGCAGACTGACCTGCTGGAACGTGAAGTCGCCGCCGTCGAAGCGAAATGCACCGCTGAGCTACGCAAGGACGCCGCCAAGGCCGCCGAGACCCAGACCGCTCAGCGCCTGCTCGAAGCGCGCCAGGACGCCGCCAGTCAAGCGGAGACCATCCGCCGCAGGGAAACCCTCACCCAACAACTGGACGGCGTCACCGCGCGCGCTACAGCCGCGCTGCGTGACCTGACGAGCGACTTCGAAGCCCGTCAGGATGCCATCCGCCACGGGATCGCTCAGGCCAAGGGCGAGCAGCAGCGCAACGAGCTTCAGCGGAATGCAGCACAACGCCGGATCGCCGAGGACACCGCGCTGCTCGCCGAGCGTGAGGCGATCGAGGCGGCGAACGAACGACTCTTGACCATCGACGCGGAACTGGTGACGGCTCGTGACGCCCTCGCCGCCGCGGAAGCCGAGGACGCCGCCTATCAGGCGACTGCACAGGCCGTCGAGAAAGCTGCCGCTGCGCTGCGAGTACTGGACTCTGAAGGTAAGTCCATGGGCGCTGCCTGTCAGGCTGCCAAGGACCGCGCCGGCCTTACCGATGACGTTCCCTGCCGTGGCACCGACCTGCAAGGCCGCTGCCAACTCCTGAGCGAAGCGATGACGGCGAAGGCGGCCCTGCCGGCCCAGAAACAAGCCCTCGAAGCGAAGCGCGAAGAGCGCCGAGCTGCACACGCCAAGCTGACCACCGAGCAGACCGCACTCGGACTCATGGACCGGCCCGATGTGAAGGCCGCGCGCGGCACGGTCGCGAAACTCGAACAGGAAGCCCGTGCTACCAGTTCCCTGGCTGCGAAGCAGTCGGCGATCACTGCTGCGGTCGCGCGGCTCGCCGACGATCAGGCCGCGATCGAGAACATGACTCAGGCCATGGCTTCACTGGACGAGCGGATCGCATCGAGCACAGAGCAGCTCGTTCAGATCGAAGCCGACCACGTCATGCGGTTCTCTGATCTGTCTCTGCAATTCGATGCCGAGAAAAAGACGCTGCAGGCCGAGATCGACGCCCTCCCGCCGACCGATGCCGAGGCGCTCAAAGCCGCGACCGCCGCATCGGCACAGGCCATCGTCGAACTCGAGAACGCCGAACAGGCCCTGGATGAAGCCCGCACCCGGGTCACGACCATCGCCGCGCGCCAGGAAGCGCTCGCCCACGAGTTGCAGGCGCTGTCGGCCGATCTATCGAAGGCCAAAACGCTCGAACACGAGGTCGCGCAGTGGACGCTGCTGTCGAAAGCCTTGGGCAACGAGGGCATCATCGCGCTCTCGATCGATGACGCCGGCCCGACGCTGACGAGCCTCGCCAATGACATCCTGACCGAGTGCTATGGGCCGCGGTTCTCGGTGGCCCTGGTGACCCAGGAAGAGACCAAGACCGGTACCCTGCGGGAAACGTTCGACATCATCGTCTACGACGCCGAGCGCGGCGATCAGAAGTCCCTCAGTGATGTTTCGGGTGGTGAGCGGGTCTATCTCAACGAAGCCCTCACACGCGCCATTGCGCTCTATCTCGGTCAGCTCTCCGGCCGGCAGTACGAGTGCCTGTTCTCGGACGAGGCCGACGGCGCCCTGGACGCGGAGAAAAAGCGCCAGTGGGCGCGAATGATGCGCGCGGTGCTGAGACTGTCAGGCGCGCGGCGGCAGATCTTCATCACTCACTCGGCCGAGGTCCGTGAATGCGCGGACACGGTCATCGACGTTGCGGCGATGGCCGCGTAAGGAGCATCCATGAACGCACAACTGATCGAGACCAACATCGACGGCCACGACGTGATGCTCTCGCGCGAGACCATCATCATGCTGGCGCGCAGGGCGCAGGTGACGGAGACCGAGTTACAGGGCCCGGCCATCATCGAAGACAGCGACGCACAACGCGTGCTCGGCTTGGCTGATGGCAGTCTCATCACGATCGCGAAACTGGAAAACGACACGAAGTACGGTGTCCGCATCCATAACATTTACCGATCTGGCCAACTCGTCAATCTGAACTCCGGCAAAGCTATACCTGTCGACGAGCCCATCATGATCTTCCGCGCCCAGGACAAGCTCGCGCTGACGGCCATCGAAGCCTATGCACGCGCGGTCGAGAACGCCGGCAGCATGGTCAACCCGCTGACCACGCAATCGGCGGCCGAGCGGTTCATGAAGTTCTGCGAGTTCCAGCGCGAGCACCCGGAGCGGGTGAAGGAGCCGTCGTGACCACCAGAGTCATCTGCGCAGATCCGCCTTGGGCCTTCAGTGATTCTCTGCCCGGCAAGAGTCGCGGCGCGTCGAAAAGCTATCGCTGCCTGCCACTGCACGAGATCATGCGCTTCCCGTTGCCCGATCTCGCCGACAACTGCGTGCTGTTCCTGTGGCGTGTCTCGGCGATGCAGGAGGAAGCGTTACAGGTCGTCAGAGCCTGGGGTTTCAAGCCGCACTCGGAGATGGTCTGGGTGAAGCTCACTGTCACCGGCAAGAAGAGCTTCGGCATGGGCCGCATCGTGAGAGGCGCACACGAGACCTGCATCATCGCCGTCCGTGGTCGCAACGTCCCTGAGAGTCGTCGCGAACGTAGCGTGTTCGAAGCGCCGATCGGTGAGCACTCGGCGAAGCCTGAGCAGTTCTACGACATCGTCGAGCGAATGTTCCCAGGGCCGTATGCCGAACTCTTCGCGCGGCGGCAGCGGGACGGCTGGTCTTGCTTTGGCGATGAACTACCGAACACCTGCCCGGCGGACGTAACCATGCTTGGTTCGTCGGATGACGTCGGGCAGGGTCTTAACGGAGAGCGATTAGTATGAGCCACCTGCTCAAGGCTCAAGAGGTCGCCGACCAACTCGGCGTCAGCCTGCAGACCGTCTGGCGGCTGGTGGACACCGACAAGCTGACGGCGGTACGCTTGACCGCGCACCGTAGAGGATGGAGGTTTACGCAGGCTGACGTGGCTGCGTGCATAGAAGCATGTCGATCCGGCCACGTGGCTCCAGCTACATCGTCGACGTTAAAGTCGGCGCTCGCCGCGCTCGACGAACAGCTCGGACCCGCGCGGAAGCCCGCGAACTCGAGGGCCAGATCCGCGCCGAACTCAAGGCCGCCCCGGCTCGCGGTATTGCCGAGGCCCTGACCGACTACCTGGCTGGTGAAGCAACAACCCTCCGTGACAGCAAGGGTCTGAAGACCAACGCCCGAGCCCTTCTTCCGTACATTCTGACCGCGACCCTGGACGAGGCACCGACCGTCGCGGCCCGGATGCGCCGAGACTGGCTCGAAGCGGGGCTGGCGCCGGCCACCATCAATCGCCGCCTGGCCCTGCTACGTCGACTCATGAATCTGGCATTCGAGTGGGGCTGGACGGACAAGGCTTTGGGCAGGCGGATCAAGCTGCTCCCCGAGCACAACGAGCGCCACGTCTACCTGACGCCGGTCCAGGTCGAAGCCATCGCGGCCGCCATGCCCCAGGCGGGCGATCTCGTGCGAGTCTCGGCGTACACCGGCCTGCGGCTCGGCGAACTCATGCGGCTGACCGCTGACAACGTCGTCGACGGCACCCTCGTCATCTACATGACGAAGAACGCCAAGCCGCGGACGATCCCGGTGCCAGACCGGATCACCCATTTACTGGAACAGATCCCTTGGGCGGTGACCGAGTATGTCCGGCGCACCGAGTGGGAAGCCGCCCGGGTGGCCGTCGGCCTGCCGAATGTCCACTGGCACGATCTCCGGCACACCTACGCGTCCTGGTTGGCGGCGCGCGGCGTCAGCGACCGCGAACTCGGTGAACTCTTAGGCCACCGCTCGGCCAGCATGGTCCGCCGCTACGCCCACCTGCGGGCCGATCATCTGCGGGCGCGGGTGGCTGACTTGTGAGAAAATAACAGGGACACCGACGGCTGGAACCGTCGGTGTCCCCTGACCGCATCGCCTGAGAAGGAGGCAATGATGGCTGATCCCGATACTATCTTGCCACGCGGTGTTAGAAAACGCGGCTCTAGTTTTTACGTCGATTACAAGGTGATGGGTCGTCGATGCCGTCATGTTGTATCTGCCACCAGCCCAGAGGAAGCGGCGCAACAGCGCGATAAACTCGTGTCTGAGGCGATGCGGCTGCACCCATGGAGGAAGCAGGCCGGCAAAGCTATCCCGCCAGAGTTGAGCATTATGCCGTGGGCGGATCCCAGCAAGTGGATGCAGACTTATTTCGCTCGCGTTGCTCGCAATGCGGTGGCGCGAGGAATAGAAGTTCAGATGACTGCGGATGAGGCTATTACTCTGCTTGCAGAGACCGGCGGCTATTGTTCTCTGACCGGATTACCGTTTTCGGATAGGCGACAAGCGGGTTGGCGCGTTGCACCATTCAAGCCGTCACTAGATCGAGTCAGAAACAATGCGCCGTATTCTGCGAATAACTGCCGATGGATCTGCGCAGCGGCCAATATCGCCCTTAACGATTATGGAGAAAACGTATTCTCGCAAATCGCACTGGCTTATGCTGAGCGCGTCCTTCGTGCGGCACGATATAGGGCTTGAGTAGGGGCACACTTGCATGAGACCGGTTTCACTTTAAGCTCGCAAGCTGCTGAAATATTTGGTGCCCGGGGCCGGAATCGAACCGGCACGGCCGTGAGGCCGGCGGATTTTAAGTCGGGCGCACGAGGATTCTCAACGCGTTTTCAATGAGATAAGCGCGCTCTTCATTCCTGGAACAACGATTTAGGCCCTGCCATTCCCCGACTGGGGCACAAAGTGGGGCACATCACAATGTCCAATTTGCCACCCACGCCGCTCCCGGTGTAGCCTTCGCTCGGGGGTGCCTATGAAACGCTACGCGCTATTCCTGATCTTGCTGACCGGCTGTGCTTCGAGCCAAGTCTCCCGCTATGCCGGCGGGATCTTCCTCGAGAAGCACGCCATGGAACAGGACGTGACAGCCTGCGAAGCTGATCGCGCATTCTCTCCGACCTTCATGAAGACCCATGTGATAGGCGAGACCTACTGTGAGACGGCCTTGAAGAAGGCCCGGTGCTGGATGGGTCAAGTCGATTACAGCCCGCCGTGGTATGACCGCTCCGTACGCGGGTTCGAGCGGCCTTTCTGCGAGCGATTCGGGAAGGCGCCGGAATCGGTGACGCATAAACCCTTGGGGTGAAAGCTGCGGTGGTGTTGTTGGTGCTCGTCGCTGTCTGGCAGACCGAGCGCTTTCAACGCTGGATCAATCCCGACACCTACTACACCAATCAAGTCCGCGACTACCAGGACGCGATTGCGTACGCGCGCATGGCTATCCTGGAACACCGAGAGGCGATCAGCACGCTGCCCTTGATTGATGAGGCCGATGCTGAGGTCCGGCCGATGTTGGTCCGTGGGCTCGAAGCGGACATCGCCGCGGAGGAAGAGATGATTGACTGGTACCAGGAGCAGATCCGCGCCCTGGATGCGGCCTTAGCGGAGTTTCGCCGACACCACTGATTCTCTGGCGAAGGTCTGTAGATCCTTCTGCATGCGGATCAGCTTCTCGCGGTACTTTTCTGCCATCGCCTTACGTTCGTCACGGCTGAGGGAGCGATCTTTCATGATGGCCGACTGCGCCCGTTTCACTTCCGAGATCTGCCACTTCATGTAGCGGATGGTCTGCTGGCGTTGCTTCAGCGGTTCGATGGGGTAGATGTTGATGCCGGCGAACCGTGCCAGTGCTTGCGGCAAGGTCGATCGCGGTTCGCCGCGCTTGTCGGTCACACCTGCCAGGGCTTCGTAGAGATGTCCTGCAGCCCCTCGATAGGTGCTGTGGTCATGGAACGGAGGTATGCCGACCAGCCAGCCCGGGGCGGCCATGCCGTAGAGATAGGTGATCCAGGCATGCAGTTTTTCAGAGCCGGTCGACGATTCGCGGACGATTTCTTTCTTCGTGAAGGAATCACGACCGGTCTTGATCGCCGCCAACAGATCGGGAAGTGGACCACCGAACAAGCCATTGGCCATGACGAGATCGCCCAAGTGACTCGACTCTCCGGTTGTCGCGAGATCTTTCGCGGTCCGTCCAATCTTGGTCAGTGTCTCGGTATAGAACGACCACGGCATGAAGTAGCCGAGATCGGCGTACTGCCAGCGGCCATGCTCGTCCTTGACCGGGATCATGACGGCGTGGCCCTTCTCTCTGAGCCATTCAGGAAGCGCCTTCTTCAGGGCATCCATGTCGTCGTCATCCGCACCGGTCATCAACTGGGCAATCAGTCCAGCACCGTAGAACAGGGCCAGGTAGGGCAGGTATCTCCAAGGGGCGGTAATGGCCACCTCGAGCAGTCTGGGCAGGACTTTTAAGGTAAAGGTAAGGAATGGGAACCCTATCGGCGCGTTCCTGAGATAGCGGGTATTCCGACCTACCAGCGAGTAGTCGAACAGCCATTCCTGCGCTTCCAGTGCGGCATCGGCCTCTGACTTCCCTTCCCGTTCCACGGCATCCATGATCTTCATGATCTTGCCCAGGGTCTCGGCCATCTGATAGGCATCCCCGGTAACGTCGATGATCTTGCCGGCCAAGGTCTTCAGCGTCAGCAGACTGAAGCCATCCCGTTGACGGACCAGCATGTCGGTCACTTCGTTCTCGATGCGCATCAATTCCTGCGCGGCGAAGGTCGATTCCGTCACCCCGTACTTGACGCCGATCTTGTAGAACGGGCCCTTGGTGCGGACTTCCATGGCGGCGCGGCGCATGTAGCCCGGGATCTTGTGCATCGGCACGCCGGACAGATTGAGCAGGACGAGATTGGACACGATGTTGCGGATCTGAGCTGGCGGATTGGCTGCCACTTTCGCCCACTTCCAGAGTTGGGTCGCCTTCGTGCCCCAGCCGCCGTAACCCAGGATCTTTTCAGCGATCCCAGCTTCGTCGCCCAGGATCCTTCCGACACCGACGATGTCGTCGTAGATCTCCCGACGTACCACCAGTCCCCTGATAGCCCCGTAGCGGGCCGTGTTCGGCACCTTGGCGTAACCCTGCGGGACTTCTTCAGCAGAGATCCCTGCAGCAGCCAGCGTTGAATCCGCCAGCTCGTCCATGGTCTTCGCGGCGTCCATGGCTTGCTTCTGGTGATCGCCCTGGTAATAGGCCGCCCGTTCACGAAGTTTCGAGGCTTCCGCTTTCAGCCAGAACGGCGTCACCTTGCGGGCCTTGGTCATTCCCGGAGCCGTCCAGCCGACGGTCTGCCCTGGCAGGGCCCAGTCCGCATTCTCTGCGATACGGGACAGCCAGTTCAGGATGGCGAGGTCACGGAGCGGAATACCCAGTGCACGAGACGCGAGGAAGGCCGGATCCTTGATCTCACCCAGGATGACGTCGCGGTACTCCTGTGGCAGGGTTTCATTACGCTTCTTGGCGTACCCTTGGGATGACAGGGTCTTGCCCGTCCCAACAGCAGCCACGGCCCGGTCACCCAAGAGATAGGCGAGGTAGACCCGGGGAAGATACCGGCCCTGGTAGGCTTCGAACGATTCCACCGGAATGACGCCAGCCTCGACCAGCGCTTGTCCCGTCTTGTCGATGAGCGCCTTGGCCTTGGCCGCTTCCTTCTTCAGGGCGGGATCGGACACGGTGTCCAGCGTCCCTTCGGTGTCGGTCAGGTAGGCGTAGAGCGCTTCACCGTCGGCCTTGCTGGCTTTGCGGAAGATGTCGTAGATGGACCGTGCTACGCGCTGCGTTTCGGCAATTCGACCGAGCGTCAGATAGCGATCCTTGAGGTAGTCCGTACGCCCGGCGAGCGTCGCCAAGGGTTTCGTCTTGGCATCCAGCCAGTTGACGATGGTCAGGGCGCGATCCTTCAGATTCTGGCGGGACTTCTCGGCTTCGGGTGCGATGGAGTCGGTGTCCTCGCTGCGCGCGAACTTCGTACCCACATCCCGCTCCGCCGATCGCATCGCAGCACCCTTCGCCAGCTCCACCAACGCATCCGGACTGATGGCGCGGGTGAAGCCCATGCGAATGAGGAAGGCGCGGATCTTGGCGATGATGCGCTTGACCAGCGGCAGGTCGTGGTTGGCTCTGTCGGTGACGAGCCAGGCCATCGTTTCTTCGGCGACGTGATCCGGGTTGGTGCTCGAGGGGACTTGCGCACGGGCCTGCTTGGCGGCGCGGGCCAGGGCGTTGTTGGTCTTCGACCGGGATGCCTGCATGACCTGTTGCGACAGCTCGTCGAACAGCGTGTCGCCCAGCATCTGACGCAGGCCGTGGTGCACGCCGAGCTCGTGGAGCAGGATGGCGTAGGCGTCTTCGAGGCCGGCGACTGTCTGCCCTGCGGACAGTGCGTCGGCGATGAGATAGACCTTGCCCTTGTGCGTGAAGCCGTGGACCGTACCGGTGCTGATGGCGCGCTTGGCGTCCGGCGGCAGGGTCGTGTCTTCGCTCGTCGTGATGACGAGCGTGCCGGCGTCGACCAGACGTTGGACACCGGGACCGAGTCGGTCGGTCAGGTAGGTTTGGACTTGCTCCGGGCTGCTGCGATCTGATCGCGGACTTCCTTGGGCGCCAGCGTCGGCAGTTTCGCTTGTTCCGCGGCCCAGTCCGCGTACATCTGCTGCTCGGCTGAAAGCGTCCCAGTCGAGGGTGGCGTCTGGTTTTTCGTCTCCGACGTAGTCATAAGCACCTACCTTGTCCCAGAATCCCCGCGCGTCGGGGAGGATGGAATGAATCGCGATGGTATCACTGTTCGCGGCGAGCGCCGCCATGACACTGGTCCCGAAGCCCTTCGAGCCGGTTTCGTTGTGGAGCCAGTACAGATCGGTGATCTTGCCATCTTCGACCCGCAAGGTGACGACACCGATGCGACGATCGTTCTCGTCGAGGACGTGATAGCCAGTCGTCTTGAAGGTGTTCGGGAACTTGGACGCCGGCCACAGCGTGAGCTTCTCGCCGACGAACAGCGGGCCGTTCGCGGTGTCGGTGACGGAGAGCCAGCGATAGGTGTCGCGGTTGTTGCGGGCGAACAGCATTGTGCCGGTGTCGGTTTCCTTCGACTCGATGGTCTGGAAGAACTCATCATAC
>Ga0207952_1000211_pt1 | contig 59256 bp, 57 predicted proteins | sample SubbioR12Aug_8Ca_FD_184831 | JGI IMG/M metagenome (GOLD analysis project Ga0207952, IMG submission 184831) | Serpentinite rock and fluid subsurface biosphere microbial communities from McLaughlin Reserve, California, USA - CR12Aug_8Ca (SPAdes) | ecosystem: Environmental > Terrestrial > Deep...
ATAATGAGGCTCAACCAGCTCGCACAGCATTGACCAGGGCACTACCTGATTCATCTCAGATAGAAATACTGCTCGCTTCGTCGTCTTGGCGTAACGTTCAAAGCTTCCTTGGGCAAATGTAGTCTGTCTCATGGCTTTAATGATTGACGGTTGAACATGCTTCTATTAACGTTTCTGAATCAGGTCGCGTTTACTTAATCAGAGATTCCTTAAGTGTTGAATTGTCGCAAGTGTTTGTGGTTGCATGATTTTGTATAATTTTTGGTTCAGGCTTGGTAATAATTGTGATTAGCCTCATGTTGCTCAGCACTGCTGCATTCTGTGCAGACATGCTTACTTTCCCCATTTAAGCAATTCCGTCAACGCATGCCGCCAGGCCGCTGCATATCCTGGAGTAGTTTGCGAAACGCTCGCCAGCACACTTGCATTGATTGCCGCCAACGATAAAGCTTGCTGACTATCTTTACCTCGGAGCACTGGCTGTGCCGCAGCCAGCGCCATCAGCAATTCCGTCGTCAACTTATCCAGCGCCGGACGTATATGTGTTTTGAGATCAGGCGGGTTAGTAAACGGTGCTTGCGACTTGTTTGTCCATTCATTAAACAAGGCCGTCTGTATCATCTTGCCTGCAATGATCTGCGCAGCAAAAAAATCCTGGGCCAGTTTGGGTTCCAGACCATATTCTGGTGCCTGCTTTGCAAGCGCATCCAGTATCTGTTGTTCACGTACAGGGTCATCAATTGCGGCCTTGATATTCCATTTATACATGGCCACATCCTGCGCCAAATCAAGGCGTTGCTGCATCAGGCTTAACAGGCGCAGCAGCCTGGGGTCGCTGGCGTTTTGTGCCTGTGCTGGAGATGTCAGCGACCAGGCTGCGCAAGCGAGAGCAAGGTAGCAAAGCCAATGCCTGAACGTGGTCGGGCTTGTGTATGACATATGAAGTCTGTGAGTATTGCGTAGCATTTTTAATTTTCGATTGATGGAATTTCTGATTAAGTCAACGCCAAAAAAATAGGATATGAGCAAAACTTGTTTCATTTTGTAGGAGCGGCTTTAGCCGCGAACATTGTGCCGTGTCGGCCATTCGCGGCTGAAGCCGCTCCTACATAGGACAATAAGTCACGGCCTTGCCAGCATAACTAAGCAGCATTACTTTACATAGACAATACCGGCATATCCTTTTTAGGCAAGCGCCGTATGCGCAAGTAAATACGCAGGCTGGTGCATGTAAAATACAGGCAGGCTGGTATGTGGATGCCGCAGATGACCAGATAAGCCAGTGGATGGTGATCCCATAGTCTCAGAGTAGGCATGGGATAGATGGCAATGGGAAATACCATCATATTCCAGATGCACAACATCACCAGCAGTCGCTGGTATTTACTTCTTTTGGAACGTGAGTCAGTATAAATTTCAGGCACCTTGCCTGCAATGATCGGCTTGCGCCAATATTGCCAGCCTGAAGATGCCAGCACATGTTCCCAGCCTGCATCAATAATCAGTTGTTTATAGTTGTCGTCTGGTTCCAGTGTTTTGACAAAGTTCCAGTTCATATTGGATATATAGTCAAGGCGATAGGCAACTTCGGCAGGCTGGCCCTGGATAAAGCGGTAGATGCCAAATGCACTGCGCTCCTTCAAGTGCAAACCCTGGCTGGCCATTTCCTGCAACCATAGTTGTTCTTGTTCATCTTCCCATGACCAGAAGCATTTGAATTTTTTGACCAGTGTTTCGCTCATGTCGCTCCTCCGGTTTTTAATTTTGGCAGTGCGAACTGCGCATTTCGAAACATGATTTCCATGCGCCGTATATGTTCGGCGAGCACAAGTCTGCCTTTGTCGCTGAGTTCATAGTATTTGCGCCGCTCTTCTTCCTTGACCTTGGCGATCAAGCCCTGTTTTTCCAGCGTGGCAAATGCGCCATACAGAGTGCCAGGGCCGATGACGACATTGCCTTCGCTGATGTCTTCCACTTTTTGCATGATGGCATAACCATGCAAAGGCTCGGTCAGCACCACCAGCACATAGAAAGTGGCTTCTGAAAGAGGCAGGTACTTTGAATAGTTGATGTCGCTCATTGATGCCCTAGGTTTGTTGGTGCTTATATCGAGAGATGATATATCGGTTGTCGATATAGTGTCAAAGAACTTATGATGACAATGCAACATCTCAGATTAAAAAAGGCCGATTGAGATGTATCCTCAATCGGCCTTGCTCTGACAAGTTTGGCTCTGTTGAGACCGGCTTTTGGTTTTATCAAGCCTCGTCTGCCGGCACCTTCCAGTATCTTACCGCCAGCGCTGCCAGCGCCGTGACTGTCGCCATGCCGGTCACGCCTGTCCAGCCCCATTGCGCCAGCAGTGCACTGCCAAGGGTGGCACCGGCTGCCATGCCGATGAACATGCCAACAAACAGCACGGCATTGAGGCGGCTGCGGGCACCATTGTCTATGCCATAGACGATGGTCTGGTGGGCAATCAGCGTGCTTTGTACACCCAGATCAAAACCCAGCGTGCCTATACCCAGTAACCATAATTGTGCCGTTGGCGGGAACAGCGGGCTGAGGTTCATGATGGCAAAGGATGCAGCTGTCAGCCCGGCACCCAGTTTGGTGACCAGCTCCGGACCGCGTTTATCGGCCAGGTGGCCCGCCAGTGGTGCAGCCAGTGCGCCTGCTGCACCTGCCAGGCCAAAGGCACCCGCCACCGCACTGCCCATATGAAAAGGCTCGGCATGTAACATCACTGCCAGGGTAGACCAAAAGCCGCTAAAGCCCATCGCCAGCAAACCCTGGGCCAGTGCTGCGCGGCGCAGTGTGCCGTGGCGGCGCATAAGGTCAAGCAGCGATGCTAGCAAGGCGCGGTAACTCATGGTGGTGGTCGGCACAAAATGGGGCAGGCCACGCCAGATGGCAACGGCAATCAGCGATACCCCTACCGCAGCCAGCATGAACATGCTGCGCCAGCCAAAGTGTTCTGCCACAAAGCCGCTGACCACGCGTGACAGCAAGATGCCCATCAACAAGCCCGTCATGACCGTGCCCACCACTTTGCCACGGCGTGATTCATGCGCCAGCGTGGCAGCAGCAGGGACAATGTCTTGCGCCATGGTGGCCGTTAAACCTATCGCCAGGCTGGCAATCAGTAAAATGCTCAGGCTGTTTGCCAGACCCGCAGCGATCAGCGCAGCAACCAGCAAGCCAGCCTTGATGAGGATGATATTGCGGCGATCATGCCTGTCGCCTAGCGGGGCCAGCAACAAGATACCCAGTGCATAACCAAGTTGCGTCAGCGTAGGGATAAAGCCTGCGTCCAGGTTACTGACGCCTATATCGGCGGCCAGTATGCCCAGCATGGGCTGGCTGTAATACAGCGAAGCCACCGACAAGCCAGCTCCGCTGGCCAGCAATAACACCAGTGGTGGCGAGGGTAGTTGATGGACGGGTGCGAGATTAATGGCAGCCAGGTCAGGCTGTAATGCAGCGCTTTGGTCATGCGATTGGTGAATGGGTGACATGCTTTGTTTCCTCTTCTGATTCGACTTATACGTTGCTGCACAGTCTAGTGGGTGGCGCAGTCAGGCGGTAGTAGCAGTCCACGCAGATTTGTTATACATTAAGCGTATGACCAAGCCAAAACTCATGCATCCTGACCAGACTGCCACCGCATCCCTGATGGCGGGCGCTGGCGACCGCATAGAGCTGATGCAAACCTTTGTGCGCATCGTCGAGGCCGGTAATTTGTCAGCGGCAGCGGTGCAGCTCGGCACGACCCAGCCCACCGTCAGCCGTCGCCTGCAATCGCTGGAACAGTTCCTGGGTGTGCGGCTATTGAACCGCTCCACCCACAGCATGCGCCTGACTGCCGATGGCGAGCGTTGTTATGAGCATGCCAGGAACTTGCTGGTCAACTGGGCTGCCTTTGAGTCCGACTTGCGTGGCGTGACAGAAGAGCCGGAAGGCTTGCTGCGTGTCGTCGCTCCCCATGCGTTTGGCCAGCAACGCCTGGTCAAGCCGCTGGCCGACTATCTCAGGCTATATCCGCGCGTGAATGTAGAGTGGCTGCTGCATGATGAAACCACCTTGCAGGATTTTATTTCTGCAGGCATAGACTGCGCGATACAGATAGGTGAGCTGAGCGATACCAACCTGGTTGCCATCAAGCTGGCCGAAGTGCCGCGCATCGTCGTTGCCGCACCATCGATACTGGCGGGCAGGCCCATGCCCCAGCAAGCCATAGACCTGGCAGGCTTCCCCTGGTTATCCCTGCGTACTTTTTACCGCAATGAGGTATTCCTGCGCCAGGTACACACGGGCGAAATCCAGCGCCTGGCCTTTACCCCGCGCATCAGTACCGACAACCTCTACGCCCTGCGCACCGCCACGCTGGAAGGACTGGGCGTAGCCATAGGTTCAGCCTGGATACTGAAAGACGACATCGCCAGCGGGCGGCTGGTACAACTGGTGCCGCAATGGCAGGCCACACCCTTGCCAGTGAATCTGGTGTATCCGTATGCACGCTTTTATCCGGCCAGGTTGCGCAAGTTCATCGAAGTGATCCGGGCTGCTGTGCCGACGACCTTGCATGGTTGATGGATGGTTACTGTGAAAGATAAAGGTCTTGGTAATTTTAAAAAATGCAATACAATTTCACCATTGACGAACTCCTGTATCCCGCTACTGCGGCCACTTTTTTTACCCTGATTGAAGATACGAATACCTATGAAAAAAATCACTCCCCTTATTTCTGCTCTGGCTTTCTTGCTGTCCGGCTGTGTTGGTGCACCCAAAGTTGATTTTGCCAACATAGACAGTGCCTGTGCACAGCAATGTTCAGCTAACCATACCAGTTGCATGAGTGGTTTCAAATTGTTCCCCCTGGCGAATGAGTCAGCATGCAAGACAGCAATGGAAACTTGTGCGCAGTCATGTCCAAGCAAGTCCGAAGCAGCAAGTCTTGTAAAAGCCAAGCCAACGCAAGGGTCTGCAACTGACAGGCTGAAAGAACTCGACGCTCTTCTCAAAGATGGCTTGATCAGCAAACCTGAACATGAAGCAAAGAGACAGGAAATTCTTAAGTCCATGTAAGTAGAATGCAACAGGGAGTCCCTACTGTTTCTGTGCAGGCAGATTTGGAATTTTCAGCATCACCCAGGCCTGCGTACAAACGCGCCATACAATTAAATCATTCATTTTTTACACTTCCCTGCTGTTTAAATTAACCTGAAGGATGTCCCATGACTAATGCCCTTGTTGCGCTGCCGCCTGGTTTGTTTCGTAGTAATTCTTTACGCACGCACACGCCGCGTCCGGCGCTGGGGTTCAAGACTGGTATCAGCCAGGCTCTGCCGTATCCTGGCGCGGGAGAAAACCAGGGGCTGGCAGTGGCGGCAGATGGCAGTGTCTGGACACTGACCATGAACAGTGTTTCGCAATTCAGCAATAGCACAGGCGGTATCGTCAAAATTTGTGACTATGCCTTATACAATCCCAGTGTGTTTGGTTTTTCTCAACATCTGGCACCTGTGAATTTTCGCCGGGCGTTTTTTATCCGCAACAAAGACAACCAGGCTGTCCTCATGGAATACCACAAGGATGTGATTGTTGACCCTGGTTCAGTCAAAGCCCTGCCTGTTTTGCCTGATAGTGATTTCCCTTCCACTGTCACTGCGGCAGCAGATGGCAATATGTGGGTACGCGGGCGCAGTGGCCATGTCTGGCAATACCTGAGTGATAGCTGGCACAAAATCGCCACGCCAGCGGGCATGGTGATACAACAAATCAGCGCGGGTGCGGCTGACTTTTTGCTGGCACTGGTCAAGCAAAATGGCCAGGACATCATCATGCGCCTGCAAAGTGGTAGCTGGGTTAAACATGATGAGCTGCCTCACAATGGCATACGCTGGATAGGCGCATGTGAAGATAAAGAATACTGGTGTTCTACTGCCGACTTGCAAACAGCAGGTGAGCTGCATTTGATACGCAATGCTGCCAAAGTGCAGAGTTTTAAAATACCCCAGGGCACGGCTGGCCTGACGGCGGCCACCTCTCGTTCATGTTATTTCTACTCTGTATTCGAGGGTATGTTCAAACGTGCTGCACTGGGTGTGATGGACCAGGCCGCACAAGAATGGCCAGCCATGACTGCGGCGCAAAAAGAAATTTACAGCAGCATGTCCAGCGAACTGGGCATTACTGATGTTGGCGGCATACGCTCGCAATACACCAACATCAACGCCGCCTTTTCCATCTGGGCGGGCAAGCTAGAAAAAATCACCCGCCCCGTCAAGTTTACCGAAGCTGACTGGGAGATCGTCAAAAGCCAGTTGATTGATGAACTTGAATACGTGCAAGGCGTCACCACTTTGTCCACCAATGTAGCCCTGCTCAATGTCATCATGGGGCAAATTTATACCAATACCTATAACCAGGTCGCGCAAATGATGGGCTTGCCTGAGCACAGCACGGACCAGCCAAAAACAGCAGTGGAAATGGTGCTCGATAAATTGCTGGATAAACTCCAGGGTGCACTCATCAGCAAGGCCAAAGCCGTGATTGGTTCAGAAGCCGTTGATATCTCGGTGGCCTGCTTCAAGTTTGCCAATGACCAGATGGCCAAGGAACATCACTTGCCAGATGGCTCTGTGCCATTGATCATCGCCTGTTCTGAACTGGCAGGCACATTGAGTTCCCTGGTAGTGAAAAGCGAAAAGGCGCGTGGTGATTACCAGGCTGCCATTTTGCAAGACTGGGGCAAACTCAGCGGTTGTGGCGAAGCCATACGCAGCGGCATATGGTTCTGGGCACCTGGTACGAACTATGACAAAGTCAAGGACGCAGGCAAAGCCATCGCCCTGAATTTTTACCAGACCCTGATGCCAGTCAAATGGAAAATTGTTCTCTGCCAGGGCATACAGTCAGTACAGCTGCGTACCGACCCCTTCATGCACAAAGTGCCGCGTTATTCACTGATGTGCAAAATGCTGGGTACGCAGGTGGACAGAATTTACTGGTGGTATGCCTGCATGGAAGTGGGGGCAGCAGTCAAGCAGCAAAGCGAAGGCCCTTTCCCTGCACAAAAGCTGCTGGAAACCATCTTCGCACTCGAGACCACGCCAACGGAATTTTTCTCAGGCGCCAATGGCTGGAAATTGCCCACAGCAGAAGTACCTGGCTACCGCCCACCTGAGGGCGCTGCGCAATGGCAGGCCTACCAGAATTCGCCTGATCCGTTTTAGGTCAGTGGGATGTCGTTAAATCTCAAGCAATTCAGGTGTGCTTCGGTATAATCTATAGCGGGAACGATGGTGTAATGGAAGCACACCTCAACCAAGAGGAGATGGCGCCGGTTCAATCCCGGCTCGTTCCCAATTCAATCAGATGGCAGTATGCGTTGTAGCGCACCCTTGTATAGCCCAGATTTCATTCGCGCCAAAGTCATTCCGCTATAATCCATGCCGGGAACGGTGATGTAATGGAAGCATAGCTCCACAGCAAGGGAGAAAGCGTTGGTTCAAACCCAACTCGTTCCCAGACTATTCGATAGCTTGTGTTTGCCGTTGAAATTATTGTCTAAATTGTCGTCGAAATCATCCTCGAAATATTGTTGGCTTTCCAGATTACTCCGCTATAATCGTCGCCGGGAACGGTAGCGTAATGGAAGCGCGTCAACATACGCATGAGGGAGGTGTTGGTTCAAGCCCAACCCGTTCCCACCACTCTGCGTGCACACCTGCGTGTACAAATAGACAGACGAGGACACCCGCGGTGGCATTTACCGATGAAGAACTGAACACAGCCTTGAAGGTGCTGCAGTTGATTGCCGATGAACCTTCGCAGATGGATGATCATCCGCGTTTCAAGACCCTGATTGCCAAGATACAAAAAGGCGCCAAGCGCGGACACCGGCAGACGCGTGCCGATGCAGCAAAAGAACGATTGCGCAATGCACGCTTGCAAACCGGGCTGGTGCGCTCGCAACAAACTGCCGCCTTGCCTTTGCTTGCGAATGAGGTAAATGGCGGGACACTATGGTCACAACGCTGCTATGTCTGCAAACAGGGATTCCAGCAACTCCATCATTTCTACCATTCCCTGTGCCCGCTTTGTGCTGAGAAGAACTGGGACAAGCGTCATCAGCGCGCCGATTTGCGCGGGCGTTATGCACTGGTCACGGGTGGGCGCATCAAGATAGGTTTCGAAACAGCTCTGCGTCTCTTGCGTGATGGCGCCCATGTCATCGTGACGACCCGCTTTCCGCAAGATGCAAAACGACGCTTTCTGGAATTGCCAGATTCTGGCGGCTGGGCAGAGCGCCTGAGCATAAGGGCGCTGGACCTGCGCTGCATTCCTGACGTAGAAGAATTTGCCGACAAGCTGGGCCAGGAATTGCCTCACCTCGACATCCTCATCAACAATGCAGCGCAAACCATCAAGCGGCCACGCGAATTTTATGCGGCCCTGATGGCGGCCGAACCAACGCCCTGGTTGCTGGAAGCGAAGACGCAATATCTGGGGCAATTGCCCAGCTATGCCGATTATTTTCCGCAACAGGAGATAGACATCTACGGCCAGGCACTGGACAAGCGACCCAGCAATTCATGGTCGCAGCAACTGCATGAAGTGTCCACGATGGAGCTGCTGGAAGTGCAACTGGTGAATGCGGTCGCGCCGTTTTTATTGACGGCCCGTCTTAAACCGGCACTGCTGCGTTCACCCCATCTGCGTCGCTTTGTCATCCAGGCTTCTGCCATGGAAGGGCAATTCAATCGCAGTGGAAAAACAGAATTTCATCCTCATACCAATATGGCCAAGGCTGCGCTCAATATGATGGTGCGCACCAGCGCCCAGGAATGGGCGCGCGACGGCATTTATATGAATGCGGTGGATACCGGCTGGATCACCGATGAAAAACCTTATCCGCAAGCCATGCATGTGCGGCAAACGCAAGATTTTTATACGCCACTCGATATCATCGATGGCATGGCACGCCTGATAGACCCGATAGTGCGTGGTGTCAATGAAGCAGAGACACCGCTATTTGGTCATTTTCTCAAAGACTATGAACCCTATGCCTGGTGACCCATTACAACTTGCAGCCATGGAAGAGCACAGCAATGTGCAATGCCCTGTGCATCGCGTCAGCATCACACCATGCGGTGCGGCTGAGCTTGAGCCTTTGCTTGAGCACCTTAGCGACAACCTCGCTGTACCTGTTAATCAGCAATTTCCACGCGGGACTCTGACCAGCGATGGTCGTCTCGATCTGTGCAAGCAAAGCCTGGGAGCTGATCATTGTCTGAGCGTCACCAAAGCGCTGGAACACAATACCCGGGTACGCAGCCTCATGCTGGGGACAGATGCAATAGGTGATACCGGTGCCGCCGCGGTAGCCGGGCTGGCCAGCATCAATCCTCATCTGGAAGTGCTTTATCTGGGCTGCAATAACATCGGTCCCGCAGGTGCGCTGGCGCTGGGCAATGCCCTGGCGGGCAGCGCGTCAAATATTACCGGCCTGTGGTTGAAGCGTAATCCGCTAGGCCCTGAAGGGGCAGCGACTATCGCCGACATGTTGCGTAGCAATCAGCGTTTGCGCGTGTTGGATCTGGTGAATACTGATTTGCATGCATCAGGTGTGCAAGCCATCGTTGATGCCCTGTGTAGCGATAATCACAGCCTGCAAAGTCTTTACCTGAGTGGCAACGGCCTCGAAGCTGCCAGTGCCGTTGACCTGGCTCGCCTGCTGCGCGATGCACCGCATATCAAGGCGCTTTACCTGAGCGTCAATCGTCTTGGAGACGAAGGCGCTTTGGTGCTTGCAGATGCCTTGCGCCACAACCGCACATTGCATACCCTGGAACTGGCCAGCAATGGCATCAGACAGCAAGGAGCCAGTGCCCTGTTCGATGCAGCAAGGCATTCATCATTGCAAAGCCTCAATCTTGGCTATGCGCCTTCTACCAGAGTGCTGGGTGCACAAGCCAATTGCATGGGCGATGAAGGGGCTGTGCAAGCCGCACACCTGATCGGCGCATCTTCCAGCTTGCGTAAACTTAATGTCACACGCAATAACATCAGCAGGCACGGCCATGCGGTGTTGTTTGATGCTGCGCTGCGCAGCACGCAATTGACGCAGCTGAGTACGGATAGTCGCTTGCCTGATGAACTGAGTCAGCATTTGCAGCGTAATCTATCCCTTTGCGGAGAAGTTGTTTCGCAGGATCAGGCCATGATCAGGAGTGTTTATCGCTAAATGGGTTATGAGTAAATATGGGGGCGTCCAGGTATTCTGTAGGAGCGGCTTTAGCCGCAAAAGAGTTAAACTGGTTCTATCAGCTCTTCGCGGTTGAAGCCGCTTCTGCAGAGGATAAGTACCGCACTGCTAAGCATGCATCCCCAGATCAGCGACATGGAATATCTGCGTAATTGAAAGGAAGAATATGCTACCAAGTAAATACACCTGTAGCAGTTGTAATGAAAGTTTGCTCTTTTCCTTTTTGGAAGCATATTACTATCTAGAACCCGAGCTGACAGGTCAACAGATTGATTCCAAAGATCTGCTGGCGATACCTGTTCGCCCAGCATGGTGCAAGGCATGCGCACGGCTTTGCCTGGTCGAAGATATTGCGACTTTGCGCGACTTTGAAAATGCCTATGGTGCAGTGCGCAGTGGTAAATTCATTGAGTATCCACTGGAAACCGAGCACCTTGAAGCTGACTTTGCGATGAAAGAAATGGAAGCCTATCTGCGCTGGAGAATGTCGCGCTTGCATGCACCAAGGGCGCTTTGCTGCGGAGGTAACAACTTCCAGTTCATGGATGTAGCTCAACCCATGTTCAAGCATGCAGAATGCGATTTTGGCTACATGCAGCCTGTGTATAGCTATCCTGGTTCGTACAATGGCCCCGGCCCTGGCGTGTATGGCCCTGCCAATGTTCGATTTTATAGTACCGAAGGAGATTTACTAGGACAACTGACATGGCGCAAGCGCGGCGAACACACATGGGAGCATGAAAAACTGAGTTACCCCAAAGTCCAGGAGGAATGACGAAACGGTACCAGAACCGCTGCGCCAAAGCCGCAGCATCAGTACCGTATCGCCTGAGCTTGATTTTTCTCGCGTCATTTTGTTGATAAAATGCATGAGTGCTGTTAACAGATATTCGTCACTCAACGTTCCATATCTTATGTTTAGCTTTTTCCAGTCAACTATCTACGTACAGATTTCTCCTGATCGTCTGAGCATGCGGGATGTGAAGTCTGGCCAGTCGATTTCAGAAATACCTGAGCTGGCAATCAGTGCGCCACCAAACCAGAAATTGCTGGGTGTCGGTGCAGCTGCACGTGCGGCTGCTGCAAGCCAGCATGGTGCTATCGTGGTCAACCCTTTCGCTCACCCGCGCTCCCTGGTTTCTGACTTTACCGTGGCAGAACAATTGATCAAGGCATTCCTGTCCCGTCTGGTGGGTGGGACAAGTTTGAAGATGTCACCTGTTGTCATCATCCATCCCCAGGGCAATCCCGATGGAGGTTTTACCCAGGTCGAGAACCGTGCATTCCGCGAACTTGGTTTTGGTGCTGGCGCAGCAAAAGTCATACTCTGGCAAGGTGATGACCTGACAGATCAGGAAATTCTTTCAGGCCAGTTTTCGTCGCGTGGACAAGTGTGTGAGTGACTCATATGCAGACTATGCAGTTGAGATCAGGGTTGCTTAATCGCGCACATGCCTCGCGTTTGAATAAGTAGCATCCCGGATAGCCTGTTTGGGTTGATCTACGTACCCTGGCTGCTCGTCAGAACGCTATTGCATACCCTCCTGAGTGCAGCCATGGCAGCGTCCCGTGCTTCCGGGAAAGCATCAGCAGGATGACGCGCCAGCCAATGCGCCAGTTCATTGATGGCACCATTGATGGCAGAGGTGCTGGCATCGATCTCTAGCACACTCAATTCACCTTCGGGGCTGAGTATCTCGCCCAGCACGGCGCGGAGTTGCTGGTAGCCATGGCGCTCATCCAGCATCGCCCAGGTTTCAGCCCCCAGCACCGAGGGGCCATCTATCAGTAAAACCTGGCGCGGGCCTGGCTGTGATACGGCATCGACCCAGGCCATGGCACCTGCTATCAGTTGCTGCTGGGGTGATCCCTGGGTATCTGCTGCTTTCTCAATTGCTGCACTCAGGTCGACGTGCACGGCTTCGCAAACCGCCACGAACAAATCTTTCTTGTCACGAAAATGGTGGTAGAGCGCGCCGCGAGTCAGGCCCGTGGCCACCAATAAAGCTTCGGTCGAGGTATTGGCGTAACCATCTTTCTCAAACAGGGCGCGCGCAGCAGCGATCAGCCGCGTGCGGGATAGTGCACCTTGCGCCAGACGGCGGTTGGCGACTGGTGTTGGCTGGAGAGGTGGGGTAAGCGAGTTAGTCCCTGCTTCCGGGCTGGTTTTTTTTGTTGACATACAGGCTGTATGTATCCATAATTAATTAGACATACAGACAGTATGTACCAATCCCCATCCTTAACGCAACAGGAGCTATCATGCCGACTCTCTCGCCCGCCACACTATCGCAACTGACCTCTGCCTATCCTCTGGTCACCACACCCAACATTCAGGCTTCACGTGATTTTTTTGTGCAGCACCTGGGTTTTGAAGTGGGCTTTGAGGCATCCTGGTTTGTATGGTTGTCGCGCGGCACTGCTGAAGCTGGCATGACGGCGATTGCCTTCATGACACCAGACCATCCTTCCCGTCCGCCAGGCCCTGAGGTATTCAATGGCCAGGGCTTGCTGCTGACCTTGCAGGTTGAAGATGCCCGCAAGCAAGAAGCCCTGATGCGGGCCGCCGGTGTAGAAATTCTCTACCCTGTCAAACACGAAGCATGGGGCCAGGTACGCTTCCAGGTGCGCGACCCCTCCGGGCTGGTACTGGATATTGTGGAACAGGCAGAACCGGCAGAGGGTTTTTGGGATGCCTATATGGACGACAGTGAAGGCAATGAAGGCAATGCATAAATGCAGCGAGCTGGCAGAAGGCGGTCATGCATCTCAGGTATTAACAACGCAATCTATCTTTACTGTCAGCAGCTTCATTGATGAGTGTCTCCAGCACCTGCAAGTCAACCTCACTGAGCCTGCGTATATAAAGACAGCCCTTGCCAGATTTTGACTTGCCCAGATTTGCCACCAGTTCTGCATGCCTGGCTGCGGCGAACAAGCCATACAGGCTGATGTCACCCTTGCGTGAAGAAAAGCCTACCAGGCAGATATCACCCTCGCGTCCGCTTTCATAGCGGTAGTGATAATTGCCAAAGCCAACGATGCTGTCACCCCACATGACAGCTGGCTGTTTCGTGGCTTTGGACATGAGTTGTATCAAGACTTCACAGTCCTGCCGCCGCGCATCATCGTCGATGGCAGCGATGTAATCGTCCACGCTATTCTCAGTTGCCTTGGTTTTGTTCTCAGCCATGTTTGTCTCACGAATATTTTTCTTGCTCTTGGGTATGCCGCACGCCAGCGATGTCTTTTTTTTGAAGCGACAGATTTTAGTGTAGCGATGGGAAGCAAAAGTGTCTATACAATGTGCAACAGAATTTAATACCTAATTTCCAATTGGGCAGGCTGGGTTAGAATCCTGTCAGGTAAGGTTTTGAATCCATCTATCTCCAGTCTTTTGACATTTCCCCACTATGCGCATTCGTCAGTTAACAGACCCCGAAAACGGCAAAAACTGGAGCAGTTATTGTGAGGGCGCGAATGTGCGTGTCCGCACCGGTGTTCCAGGCAAGGAGAAAGAGAGCGACAAGCCTCAGGATAATCCCGATGCCGCTCTGGCATGGGCAGAGAAAGAAGAATGGTCCAGGATCAAGAAAGGCTTTGTTCTGGATCAAGCCGGGGCGCGAGCCGGTGAACCGCGCCTGCATTGCCTGCGCAGCAAGGCATACACAGGAGCCTTGCCGATTGCCGATGTAGAAGGGCAATTGCTATGCAATAGTTTTGACGATACGCGACCTGGTGATTGCTTGTATTTACTGGATGTCTCAGGCAAGAAAACTGCATTGCCAGACTTGCCCCTGCACCGCATGGTGTGGAAGGCGATTTACCTGCCAGCCATGCAGCGTCTGCTGATCAAGGCCGATCATCAGGTTTTATCGTGGGCAAAAGGTGATACTGCCTACACTATCCTTTCTACGCCCAATCCCCATCCGGTAAGCTGCCTTGACGCGCAGGCTAATCTTGCTGTCTGGTATGCTGAACCCAATCTGGTCGTGACAGACCTGAATTCTGGTCAGCAGCTTTTGGATATTCCTTTGCCCTATGAGCTGCATGGCGGCCATTCCCCGCAAATGGAGGCAGCTTTGTCACCTGATGGCGGTACCGTTGCTTATTGCGCCCGCGCAGGAGAGATAGTCTTGCTGGATATTGCGACAGGCATAGTGCGCGCCAACATCGCTGGCGACTTCAAGATGATTACGCTGCTCAGATACACACCAGACGGCCGTTACCTGATCGCCGAAGCCGCTTACGGCAATGCCAGCCACTTGTGCTTCGACATGCAAAGCATGTCTTTGCGTGCAGGCTGGCCCGCTTCCAGCTTTGACGGCAGAACCTCGATAGCCCTGTCGCCAGATGGCAAACTATGTGCCATTGCCAATCGCAACAAGATGCAGATCTACGACTTCGCCACCCTGGAATGCATCTTAAGCTTCAGGATAGAACATGTCGTCAAACGCTGTAGCATAGGGTGGGTAGGTCAGTATCTTGGTGTGCAAACAGACTATGGTTGTGCGAGTTTATATGCGCTGGGCTAATGGCATCAAATCCAGATAGCATCAAGTCAAATCAGACTTAAGGCTGATTATCCTGTTCCCATTGCGGATTCCAGACCACTTCCCACAAATGCCCATCCGGGTCCTGGAAATAACCTGAGTAACCACCCCAAAAAGTATCATGCGCTGCCTTGACGATAGTGGCCCCTGCCTTGCTGGCCTTGTCCATGACAGCATCCACTTCAGATTTGGATCCTACATTGTGGCCCAGGGTCATTTCTGTGGCGCTCGATGGTGCCAGCTTCAACCCGGTATCATGTGCGATGCTCTTGCGTGGCCACAGCGCCAGGCGCAGCCTGGCTTGCAGTGAGATGAAGACGACAGCGCCATATTCAAATTCTGTTCCTATAATGCCTTCGGTAGAAAACCCCAGATCATCACGGTAGAAATCCAGCGAGGTTTCCAGATTGTCGACGCCCAGGGTAATGACGGTGATGCGTGGCTGCATATGCATATCCTCTCATGTGATGGAATCAAATCGATTTGCAAGCGCGTATTGCAAATCCCTTCTGCTACTGTATTCTCGCAGAGATCAGTTTAATACAAACAGGGGCAATTCCCCATAATCCAGGAGTGCAGTTTGAAAGCCTGTATCAGCAGCTCAATTGCCAAATTTCTTGCTGCCAGCATGATCAGTATAGTGGCGGCCATCATGCTCCCCGCTTGCGCGGTCAGGACCAAGGCTGTGCCTGCAGAAACTGCCTATACCGCAGAGTCCACTTATCAAAAATTGAGAGCCAGCTACCCGTTCATCCAGATCGCCAGCCAGACCTTGCCAGCCAGCGTCCAACTGCTGCCAGATTTGCCTTATGTCCGTCATGGGGATAAAGCCTTGCAACTGGATTTATACCTGCCTGTACAAGCCAAGGGGGCAGGCTTCAGTGTCAACCCTGCCAACCCAGTCAGGCCAGCGATTGTACTTGTGCATGGCGGTGGCTGGCGATCAGGCTCCCGTGACAACCTTGGCGCAATGGCGATACGTCTGGCAGAACGTGGTTATGTCTGTGCCGCCATCAGCTACCGCTTATCGACAGAGGCACGCTACCCGGCTGCCATACACGATGTCAAGGCGGCAGTACGCTGGATGCGCAGCCACGCCAGCTTATACCATGTCAACCCGCATCAAATTGCCATGGCAGGAGGCTCGGCAGGCGGGCAAATTGCTGCACTGGTCGGCGTGACAAATGACATGGCAAGTTTCGACATGCAGGCCGGGGGTAGTATTGCTTCCAGTGCAGTGTCCAGCTCCGTGCAAGCCGTCATCAATATCGACGGTCTGTCAGAATTCACTTCAGAAGAAGTACGCAGATATGAAGACGACCCCAGAAAAAAAACGACAGCCGCAGGTGACTGGCTGGGTGGCAGCTATGCAGAAAAAATGGCGATATGGAAAGAGGCCTCCCCACTTACCCATGTCAGCAAAGACACACCTCCCTTCTTGTTCATCAGCAGCGCACAAAAACGCTTTAGCCTGGGCAGGGAAGAAATGATGGCGAAAATGAAGGCTCTGGGCATTGCAACAAAGCACGTGCAACTGCCAGATACGCCGCATAGCTTTTGGTTATTTGATCCCTGGCTGGAGCCGACCGTCGATGCGGTCAGCGAGTTTTTGGAGAAGGTTTTTGCGGTGAAGCATTGATGCAATGATGTACAGGATCAGGGCACTCGATTCGCCGTAGCCTTCCTTCGGAAAAAGATGATGATCATCGCCAGTACCATCAGAGGAACAGTGAGACAAAAAAAGAAGAAATTCGCATCAGAAAGGTCCCAGTCTGCGGGCAAGAAAAAACTGAGCATGTTTTCAAGAGCATTGGTCGTGCAAATAAAGCGCAAATTCGCTCCATAGAAGCCAATAAAAATCCCCCAGGCTATTGATGTAGAATAAATCTTGCTCAAGTGTTTTTTGTATGCAAAGGCGAGTGGTATGAAGCCAGCTATCGTCATTAATATCAAGGCGGCAGGGGTTCCCGCCAGCTCACTTCCAAATTTCTGGATCGCATCCAAAAACGATAAATCCCTGGTCCCATATGCAGGATAAAATTTTCTGAAGAAGATGGCGATGCAGATTTCTGCAACTGCATTTCCTAGGGCTGCCAATGTGCAGGACAGTAACAGGGACTTACAATAAACAAAGATGGCTTTCACGCGCGCGCCAGCCTGCGTTTATGGCCGCAATGAATAGTTTTACCAGCTTGCTGCACAATGAAATCACTGGAAGAATTCAGGTAAATTTGTAATGAATAATTTTCTCTGTGCAGGTCTACCATTGACTCCTGGTCACTGGATATCAGCACCAGATTTTCACCGGGCTCCAGGGTGAAATCATGCGCCCATGGCTCTATCCAGACGACGAGGTCGTCTGTGCCATTGTTTGATACAGAGAATTTGAAAGGACTCATTTACTTCTTGATTGCAATGATGGATGCCAGAAGTTTGATCTGGCTACAATGCGTATTTTACTCGTTGAGAAGTAATCAGGGGCGGCTCATTCCGAGCGTCCTGGGAAATATGCCTGCTCAGAAAATGAGATTATCCGGAGCGGAGGTGCGCCGTGCGCACCGCTTCTGCTGATAAAAAATAGGAAGAGGCATATAAACATGCCCCTTCAAATTGCATCTAGGTCGGCACCTGCCCATCCGCCACGATACCCATCTCCTGCATATTCTGCGGTGTATAGCCCGCCTTGATCAGAGCCTGATTCAAGGCCTTGCGCAGATATTGCAGATCAAACTCGGTACGTGCCAGGTTCAAACCCAGTTCTACAATTTGCCCTGAACGCAGCAGCGGTTCACCTGTCGTTTTGTCCCAGTGCAGCAGGTTGTGGTTTTCATTTGGATCGGCATCCAGGTTGTATAACTCCCACTGTGTGTTGGCAGGGTTTTGCGGTTCCCAGTAGCGTACCAGCTTCCAGGGTTTTTCAAAGTAGGATTGTATATGGTTGGGCTGCACCACCGGGCCGGGTGCGGTCAGGGGCTGTTCTTCGGTAGGCTTGCCGGTGGGGCTGGTCAGGCGTTCTGTGATGTTGACATACCACTGGTATTTGTCGGGCAGGTAATTGGTATCGAGTGGCGCGGTGATATTGTCATCGCTGACAAACAGCACACCTTTGCGTTCGCTGGTCTGTACATCGCCGCGTATGACAGGTGACAGGTCTTCGCCCGCCAGGGGTTTGACATCATGGCCCTGGATGAATTTGGCCAGCGCCTGCCTGTCGTTCTGGTCATAGCCAGCCAGGCCCAGCAGGGTGGGCACCCAGTCTACATGGGTGGTATGGCATTGCACCGTGCGCATGGTTTTGTCGCCATTCACCAGCGGTGAAGAAATGATGGCAGGGATATGGATGGCTTCCTGATAAGCCCCACACCATTTTTCTATCTGGCCACCATGGGCACCTGCCAGTTCGCCATGGTCAGAGGTGAACACGACGATGGTGTTCTGGTCGAGGCCGCTTTCATACAGGCGTTCAAGTATGGTGCTGACTTCGACATTCACCAGGTATTGCAGGTAGAGATAAAACGCCAGGTAGTTGCGATACCAGTCCTCGGCATTGCTCTGCATCTTGAACGGGTAGGGCGAGGGCACCACGGCATGCTGGCCGCGCAGTGTCGTCAGCGCCAGTTGGAACTTGTACGAATAATCGTATTGGCAATCTGGCTTGCTTGATAAATCGCCGCGCCAGTTGGCTGGCAGCTTGACCTCACCCAGCTTGAAACCACCAGGGTTCAGCGGCACGCGATAGGTAGCATTGAATTGATTGGGGGCCTTGCCATACACCGGTGGCTGGCTCATCGTACCCTTCACCGGCGCACCAAAGGGTGCGATGATGTCCCCCAGTGTTGGTGCTGTGGCAGGCGTTTCCACTGCAGGTTGCCAGGGGAAAGGGTAAGCACCTATATCATGCGGATTGACAAACGAGGCCACCGCCAGCCAGGGCCGCAGCTTGAAGCTGGCATTGGTAGGATTATTGCTGTTGATGATATTCGCCTCGACCCCCAGGCCCTTGCGCCGCAAGAAAGTGGTCACTAGATCGGTATAGCTTTTATCGCGATACACACCCAGGTTGGGTGTGCCAAAGCGCTGGTCAGAAGGGATGGAATATTCCCAGTCACTAAAGCCCCAGTTTTCCAGGCTGCCCGTGGGCGAATCCGACAAATCCCAGCGCCCGAAATAATGCGTTTCATAACCCGCTGCGCGAAACCAGTCACCCATGGTTGGCACACCATCTTGCGGCAACCAGGGGAATGCAGGGTCAGTATCCACCTTGAACATGCCCTCAGTCTGCGTCACGCCGCTATGCGCGCTGTATTGCCCGGTCATGATAGTGGCACGGCCAGGCACGCAGGCAATGCTGGAGCAGGTATGATTTTGCAGCGACACACCATGTTCACGCAGTTTGACAAAGCCGGGGAATAATTCTGCATAAGGGTTATCCTGCAGGCTGCCCTCTTCAAACCGCAAGATCTGGTACAGCGGTTCCAGCGGATCATAAGAATACCTGGGTGGATAACGCATCTGGTCGACCATGATGAACAGGATATTCGGCCTGACAGGTGTGGTACTGGCATCGCTGGCAGAGTTGCTGGAATTGCTGGAATTGCTGACATGGTGGCTTGCTGTGCTCATGATCGTCCTTTTTGCGGTCAGGGATAGAACATCGAGAAAAGTGCGGCAAGGGCATTAATTTTTGCCTTGCATGGAGTAGCTGTTTATTAATTTTAATGCAACTTATCGAAAATACAAAGACGTATGTGCACAGGCCACAATTTTTTTCAATTGGAGAGGGGCAATAGAATGTAATCGTCATAAAAAGCTGATGCCAGCACATCCAGCATGAGCTGCCTGCAACTGGACGATGAGGCTTTATTCCAGTAGGCTGTATTTTTTACTCGATGAGTTGTTGATAAAGAATCTGGTTTCACGCTACCTAGCCTGATGTCACATTACCGCAACACCGCAATACCATAAGAGACCGCATGATAGAAAAGCTGGAAATCAATCATCTCCGAACGCTGGATGCTTTATACAAGTTTGAAAACTTGTCAGCAGCAGCCGAATATCTTGCGGTGTCACAGCAGGCCATCAGTCTGCAACTCAAAAAAATCAGAGAAATACTCGGCGACCAGTTGTTTGTCCGCACCGGGCATGGTGTAGTGGCTACACCCTATGCAAAACTGATACAGCCACATATCCGTCAGGTGTTAACACACCTCAACGAGATTCCGCTGCCGCATACCATCACACCAGAAAATACAGCGAGAACCCTGGTCATCTCTGCCACCGACTATACGCAAAAAATCATCGTTGGCGAATTGATAAAAGACTTGAGAATTTCTGCACCCGGGGTCAAAGTCATCGTCATCAATATCGAGAGTGCCAGCCTGATCCAGAAAATGCAGCAGGGTGACATTGATCTTACCCTGACTTCCAGCGGCTATGTACCAGAGGGCCTGGTTTCTGAAGCGCTATTCACTGAAAAATATCTCTGCGTGACTGCCAACAAGAATATTGTGTTTGATGAGCATCTGCCGCTTGAGCGCCTGGTCGAACATGATTTCGTCGTGGTCTCACCCGGCATAGCCAGCTTTAAAGGATCCGCAGACAGCTGGTTTGAACAGCAAAAGCTGCCACGCAAAGTACATGTTTCCGTACCTTCATTTTTCATGGCGCAAGAATACCTGAAACAAACTGATATGGTCGGTTTTCTGCCTTCACGCCTGATGCCATGTGCAGGCCTGTTTGAAATACCGCTGAGGAAATATCCACCAGGCTATGAAGTCGTTGCTGCTTACCACCCCAGTGCAAAAGACGATGCCTTCATGCTCTGGCTGCTTGAAATGATACGCCAAAAATTTCTAGCAGCGACATAGCCGCACTTGTATGCGCTACAAGCCCACCTTGATGGCTAAGCACGGCAGCTGTCACTACACTTTCTCTCTATTCCTAATCACATAGAGAGGTTTTCATGAGCATCAACAAGATCAACCCCGCCACGCTGTACGACGGCGCACCATTCGGCATGTCTCAGGCCGCAGCAGATACAGATAGTGGCCTGATATTCATATCCGGCCAGGTAGACTGGGACAGCAACTACCAGGTAAAAAACCAGAGCATGTCAGCACAGGCCGAAGGCGCAATAAAAAACCTGCTAACGGTATTGGAAGCAGCAAATTCCTCCATAGAAAACCTGCTACACCTGCGCGTCTATATCAGAGGTGAACTGGCCGACCATATGGAAACAATCCTGCCCATACTGCTCAAACACCTGGACGGTACTCGCCCAGCTCTGACCGGTATAGGCGTCGCCTCACTGGCGACACCTGATACACTGATAGAAATTGAAGCAGTGGCAAAACGTCGTACGTCCTAGCGAACAGCAAACATTCGAAGTAGAGCACTTGTCATGTGCGTCTGGATCGGACTGCATTGCAAGTGCCATTCATCGCACCATCAACTCTGCTCTTTGTGTCCCGCCTCGATTGATAGGCATCATGTCTTTCTCTTCGACTTCTACTTCGACTTATATAGTACATTCGTCATTTGATTCAACGCATGCGTCGTCTGCAACGATATGGGTGGCTTGTGCTCATTATCCGCGTCCAAAAATGTCATTCTTCGCAGTTTTACTAATGGCGACGATCGCAGGGTCAGACAGGCGCCGTTCAGTGGTAATCACGTAAATTTGTTCGACAACTGTTGGAATGTCGCCGACGGCAACCACGTGATGCTGCTGGCAGATTTCTTTTTTCATGGCGCTAGGAGCAACAAAGAAACCAGCTCCCGCACTGCCAAAAGCTTTCATCAATGCACTATCATCAAATTCTCCGACGATGTTAGGCTTTAGCTGATGCTCTTCGAACCACAGTAGCAATCTCGCCTGTATGGCAACATCCTCACCCGGAATCAAAAACGGTGCCTGATTCAGCAATTGTGGAAATTTTCCTTTAAACTTCAGAGCCAGTGAAGAAGTCGCAAATACGGTGAGCCCACATTCTCCCAGCAAGTGATTGTAGGCGCGAACATTCAGGCCAGGCGACATGGGACGATCGGCAATGATGACGTCGAGCCTGTGGAGGGCTAATTCGCCCAGTAGCAAGTCGAGGCGACCTTCACGACAATTTATACGGATTGCTTCGTCGAGCCCCAATGCGGGTTGTATCAGTCGATAGGCAATCACTTTGGGAACGGCATCAGCCACTCCTATGCGCAGGATGCGTCTGCGGGTCGACATCTGCTCGCGAAGTTCGTCGAGCAAGAGATCACTGGTATTAAAAATGGTATCGGCGTAAGTCAGGATACGACGTCCGGCGTCTGTCAATTCAATGTTTCTGCCCGCTTTGCGAAACAGCTCGACACCCAGGGTTTCTTCAAATTCATTGATCTGACCACTGACCGCATGTGGGGTTAAATGTAATTGCTCAGCTGCCTTGGCGATGCTGCCCGTTTTTGCGACCATCCAGTAATAACGCAGGTGCTTGAAATTCAGAGTTGCCACTTGCTCGCCTTTCTTGCCGTTGATGGTGGTTATTTCTTGAAAACTGAATGAGAAAACTTTTGCCCCGACAATCCAAGTCTTTGTTGTCGCTGACGCAGCCTGCGTCCCATCATCAGGTATTGGTAACTACGCCAGATTACCTCCATCACACAGTATGACAGCGCGGCCAGAGCAGATGCCAATACCAGCATACCCAGTAGCCATGGTGCGCCAAGATCGCTGACCCATGCTACCCAGTTTTCAATCGCCTGAGCTGGTGCTGTCCAGTCTGCTATTGGCAGATCAGGAAGTTGGCGCCAGTCCGTACCGCCTAACATGCTCTGACCTATTCCATAGGCGAACATATAGATTGGTACTATGGTCAGGGGATTGGTCAGGAAAGTGCCAATCAGTGCCATTGGTAAATTCACTCTTAACAAAAGCGTCAAGGCGATAGCAGAAATCATTTGTAGTGGTCCGGGTACCATTCCACAAAATACACCTACAGCCAGGCCGGCAGCTATTTTTCCACGCTGTACTTGCCAGATATCCGGTATATCGAGCCGACCTGCGAATCGTCGGCTGACCGAATATTTTCGGATACTATCCTGATTTGGCAAGACGCGTCGCAGAAATTTCTTTGGCATAAATATCGAAACGCTGTTTAGAAATGTGTTTGCAGAATCGACGGCATAGCCGGTCTTGTACTCGATGACGTTGTTTTGCTGATGCGCAAGCCATCAGAGTCATTGCCCGAATCTGGCAAATCTGACGTAAAGGAATACACCAGGTCGCCAATTTCAGCCAGATCCAGTTCCCACACCTGCATTGCCCTCGATACCAATACCGCTTCACCTACACTTAACTGTTGATCAGCGTAGACTACTGCAAGCATGATCTTCAACAAGATCTTGCGCAGTCGCGAATCCTGGATTTCGAGCAAAATACTGTCAATGCTCGCTTCATCGAGTTCAATTTGTCCATGCGCAATCCCCGGAACACATTGCAACATGTCCTCGCAAAGCAGGTGAACAATATCATCAAAGTCTGCCTCTGACATACCCAGGCGTTCGAGTACGCCAAAGCGCATCATTACATTTAATTCCGATTTATCCAGACATCCATCAACCAGCATGGAGAGTGCAAGTATTCTTGCCATGGCTTCCGGACTATTGGTTGCATACTGTCTCATAAGATGACTCCTTCGTATTCAATGATTGCTTAAAATATTGTTCAATGTGTGCTGGTGGCTTCAGTCTCTTGCGCGTCGACAGCAGGGAAATTTTTGAGCGTATCGTGTGGATGTTCTCGTGCACGCTCTATCTGCTTGGCTAACACCCGTTCTGCCCGTCCAATAGCCTTGTCGATGGAGACATACAGATCCGACTCCAGTTCATCAATCACAATGTCCGGCCTGCCAGTCAGTGGGATCTGAATCAGGCAGCGCTTGTCTTTGCCGCCCCGTGGTCCATTGACGTCAGATAAGCGCACGTTGATGCGCCTAACCTCGTCGCGCGCCCAGTCAGTGGCAAAGCCCAGGCGTCGCCTGGTGTGCTCGCGTAAGCTGTCGGTGAGTTCAAAACCCCGTGCCTGAATGTCGATGTGCATATCAATTCTCCCTTGTCAGTTATTGATAGACTTAGTATAGGGACGACCAATTGCTCTTTCAAATCGAATATATCAGACCAATAGATCGTAGAAATCGATCTATTGTCGGGAGAAAATCTTTCTTATGGAGAGACTATTGGCTGGGAATCAGCTTTGCTGAGGATGGCACTTAAGACCTGACTACACCGTCACAGTCGACATTTTCGAAGATTGCAAATGTCCGCGAAACCCGCGTAGAATAAACAGATCGCGGGTGTAGTTTAATGGTAGAACGGCAGCTTCCCAAGCTTCATACGAGGGTTCGATTCCCTTCACCCGCTCCAGTAAAATCAAGGACTTGCTTTCTTTCATTCCTAAAAGTAGTTCCGCAAATAATAAATAGTTCCGCAAATTGAACCATATGCATAGTGACTCACTAACGTTCCATCAGAGCACTAAAGTAAAAATACACCTCGTTTAGAGTAATTTAATATCGAGACCTGGACCAGAAATATGCAATTCTTCAGACATATAGCCCCAACCACGTGCGTGATTAAAAATATTCGAAAATAGCCCCGCTCAAAATCCCACCGACAACGCGAATTCAAAACCGCGACTTGCGATACGCGCATCTCATGAAAATTTGCGTCAAAATGCGTCATCATTTGATGCTATGCGGGTGGCCGCAAACGTAAGCTGGGCTTGACTCTAAATGGTGACGCATATTTGAGTAAAAAACGACCTAGTTAGCGGGCAGGCGTGGTGGGGGGATGTCTGCGCGCCACAGGTTGCAATCGGTAGTTAAGTGACTGTTTTGCGACAATCCTCCTTTTTTTTGATGTATGCTCTAGAATAAATGCGGCACCTTTCCGAAGTAAAAACCGTGGAGACAAAAAATGGATTTAGATAGCGCTGTCGCTAAGCATTCAGAATGGAAAACAAAATTCCGAGTGGCAATTACAAAGAAGGAAACAATGGACGCAGCAACTATTGGAAAGGATAATTGTTGCGATCTTGGAAAATGGCTTCATGGTGAAGCAAAGGCAAAACATAGCAGTCTGGCAGCCTATACCGACTGCGTGGCAAAACACGCAACCTTCCATAATGAGGCAGGCAAGGTCGCCTCGACTATCAATGCCAAGAAGTATGAAGAGGCCGAAAAGATGATTGGTGCGGGGACGCCTTATAGCAGTGCTTCATCTGGTGTAGGCGTCGCAATAATGAAGCTAAAAAAAGAGGCTGGCATTTAATTTACAGGCTCTTACCATATAGACAAAACCGCGCAAGGCGGCTTTGTCGGGCTTCTGAGGGGCAAAGCGCTAATGTGTGTGTGTTTCCAGAAGATCGGCAACCTAGGTGTTTAAACTCTTTCCTGATTCCTCTGCATACATTGCAGCTCTTGCGTGTGTTTCCGGCGAAATTCTCAGACGAATATTTCCGGAATACGGTTTTTGCGCTGGCCTGCCGGTTTTCTCTGCAACCTCCAGATAATCATCGACAGCCTCTTCAAAAGCCGTTTTCAATTCACTAACTGAATCACCGTGAAAACCAACCACATCACGGATACCAGCGATGTGACCGACGAAGCAAATATCCTCTTCGCTGTATTCAATGCGGGCCGCATAGCCCTTATAAGTCATCATTCCCATATTTACTCCTATTCCGGCTTAATGCCTGCTGATTGAAGAAACTCCCCGCGCATCCCTTACTTGGTAAGCCTTGGCTTCTTTTTGAGGATGTGGCCGGTGAAAAGTACCGACTGCATCATTCAACAAAAACCGAACCCGCGAGCCGCGTCCTTCGATAGCTTTTGCGCCTAGCACCACAAAAAGAGACTCAATTTGCGTCATTCCAAAGCCATGGAATCAGGGTTAGTAAAAATGGTTTTCTGGGTTTGTGTGTGTGCGCTTTTCATCCAAAGAATAACACCATATTTTGACACCATTGAAAGCGCCATCTTACACCAATCAGCACACCAATTTTTTATGAAGACCGGCGGCCGTTCCTTATCATGGCCGCTTGCTCCTTATCAAAATCATCCGGCGCATTCCGAAGATACGGTGTAACTGCGATCATTTTCATCGGCAATAAATTTATCCTAATCCATTCTTGTCGACCTGCATTCAAAAGTATATGATGAATGCATCGAATGCATTTTTGAAGGTGATGCTATGGCAATGTTGACAATACGCAATTTACCTGACGATGTACATAGGGCATTGCGGGTGCGGGCTGCTCAGCGCGGGCATAGTACCGAGGCAGAAGTTCGTGAGATTCTGGCGCATGTCGTTAAGCCGGAGACGCGTGTTCGTCTTGGGGATGCGCTCTCGGCACTGGGGCGTGAGGTCGGCCTGAAGAATGAAGATTTTGAGATTCTCCAGCAAGCCAAAGACAAGACACCGGCCGAGCCGTTGAGGTTTGAATGATAGTTCTTGATACCAATCTTGTTTCTGAGGCGATGAAGCCTGAGCCGCATCCTGCTGTGTTAGCCTGGTTGAATAATCAGGCCGCTGAAACCCTGTATCTGTCCAGTGTGACCTTGGCAGAATTGTTGTTTGGCATTGGCGTACTACCGGCAGGTAAGCGCAAGGATATGTTCGTACAAGCCCTTGACGGCTTGATGGAGCTATTCAGGGGCAGGGTGCTTTCTTTCGACGCTGATGCGGCACGGCATTATGCTGGGTTGGCAGTGAAAGCCCGGCTGGCGGGGCGAGGATTTCCTATACCTGACGGCTATATCGCTGCAATTGCAGCGTCGCACAAATTCATCGTGGCTTCCCGCGACACAGCACCTTATGAGGCAGCCGGGGTCACCGTCATTAATCCCTGGGTAGCCTGATGTTAGATGCTCACAGCATAAGTGCACCATCATCCGCTACGCCAAACGACAGAAAGTAAACATCAACATGCAACAATTGACTACACGTCTCCTGTTCACACTCGCCTTGCTGGGCGGCACGGTTTTGCCTGTATATGCCAGCGAACCTGTCAATGGCAGTTTCACGGCCAGCCAGTCCTGTGAGCTGTATTCGTCTTTCAATAAGCAAAGCAATCCCGGTGCGCTTCGTACTCTGGCGGGTAAGAGCTATGCGGTAAAAGAGATCAATAAGGCGGGGGACTATGGCTGGTTGCGGGTCGATGTGGAAGGAGCAAATCCCAATTTGCGCTGGGTAGCGCGTGACTGTGGTACGGCGCAGCTGGATCAGGTGCCACAAGAAAATGCACCAGCAGGTCGTGCCAAGGCGGCCAGAGCGGCGGACCAGCAGAGCATGTGTACTACGCCCAACCAGGAAGACAGCTATGTGCTGGCCATCACCTGGCAACCAGGTTTTTGCGAGCACTTTGCATACCGCGGCAAAAAGCCGGAGTGCGATGCCATCAACAGCGGTGCGCTGAAGATATCCAACCTGACCCTGCATGGCCTGTGGCCCAACAAAAAAGAGTGTGGCATCAATTATGGCAACTGCCCTGGTGCGCCCCTGAAGTTGAGTGCAGACACTGTCAACCGCATCGCCAAGTGGATGCCCAACTTTCAGTTTGAAAGCAAGTTTGGTGAATATGAATGGAACAAGCATGGCACTTGCCAGGCGCGTGATGCAGATACTTATTTCAGGACTGCTGCGGCAGCGGTAGAAGAGGTAAATAATTCTGCAGTCGGCAAGTTCATCCTGTCGCACGCGGGCAAGTCTTTCACTGTCAAGGAATTTTTTGATGTAATCAAAACCCAGGAAGGCGAGAAACTGGCCAGCAATTTTATGCTGAGCTGTGCCGATGGCAAATACCTGCAAGAGATACGCCTGAAGTTGCCAACAAATTTTGAAATCGGTAAAGGTCTCGCCAGGTTAATTGGTGATGCTGAAGGTTTTAGCCGTCAGGTGGACAAGTGCGATAAGGATATTATTGTGGAGACGAGCGGCAGGGGGCGTTGAGTACAGACAGCGGGCAGACTCTATTTTACCAAGGAGTTTTTCATGTTCATTATTGAACTGACCTACACCCAGCCACTTGCAGTAGTCGACCAGTTTGTTGCCGAGCACAGGCTATTTCTGGAACGTCATTATGCTAGCGGGCAGTTTTTGCTGTCCGGGCGCAAAGAGCCGCGTACCGGTGGATTTATTCTGGCAAATGTCGCCAGCCGGGCAGAACTCGACGCGATTTTGCAGGAAGACCCGTTTCAGCGTGAGGCGCTGGCGCATTACAAAGTGACTGAATTCCTGCCGTCCATGGCGGCGCCAGCATTGGCGGGACTGTTGGAGAATTAAGTCGCTGAGGCCTGATCCTTTGCACGTCCTGCAAGACTGGAATGCTATTTATGTATGGTCAATTAGCAACAGGATGTTGCTGCAGTATGATAAACAACAAGGTATTTGAGGGTTTATTGAGATAAGCTGAAAAACCAAATCAACTCAATTCTCATGCAAACTAACGAAAATTCGCAAGTTGTGTTGACAACCGGGCAAGACGTGCTTGCGCGTCTGGAGCAGCTTGAGCAAGAAAATCTTGCGCTCAAGCATGCCAATCAGACCTTCCTGACTGAACAAGGTCTTTACCAAGATTTCTTCCTGCATCTGGCTACTCCCTGCCTGATAAGCAGCGCGAGTGGATTGGTGATGCATGCAAACCAGGCGGCAGCAGTTTTGCTGGGTACCACGCCAGATTTTCTCACCGGCAAGGCCTTACACACATTTGTCTTTGAAGATCATGCTGTCTTTGATGCACAGATCGCCCAGCTAATAGCGATTGGCGGGCAATCTGTGTGCGAACTCAAAGCGATAAGGGCAGATCGCGAACTGCGCTTTTTGCGCCTGGAGATGGTTTTACTGCAAGCACAAGGGCAGCAATCCTGTGTGGGCATACAAATGACGGATATCACCCGGCGACAGGGGCAACCGATGAATCAGGTCGAGGGACAATATTTCGCCAGTGTGGTCGCTGAAAATTTACCTGGAATGGTTGCTTACTGGAATTCTGATTTGCTTTGCACCTATGCCAACCATCACTACCTGAGCTGGTTTGGTCGCACGCCTGAACAAATGCAAGGTATACACATGCAGGATTTACTCGGGCAGGAACTGTTTTCCAGAAATATTGCCTATATCAAGGCTGTTTTGAAAGGGGTAGATCAGCGATTCGAACGTACTCTGGTCAAGGCAAATGGGGATGTAGCTCATACCTGGGCGCAATATATTGCCCATACCGTCGATGGCGTCGTTCAAGGTTTTTTTGTACTGGTGACAGACGTCAGCTTACTAAAGCGGGCGCAACAGGCATTGATGGAAAGTGAAGCTAAGTATCGCGCGCTGGTACATGCCATTCCTGACTTGATTTTGACCATACATCAGGACGGCACCCACCTTGATGTCCACGCTCCTGATCCTGGCATGTTATTGCAAAGCCGGGAACAACTCCTGCAGAAAAAGGTTGAAGACGTGTTACCTCCCTATGTGGCAAGTCAATATACACACGCGATCGAACAGGCATTAGGCAGCGGCAGATTACAACAATTTCGCCATGACCTGGCCGTTGCAGGCAGGGGAGACATGCAATTCGAAGCCAGGGTAGTGCCCTGTACCCAGGATACTGTCATTGCCATTATTCGCGATATTACAGAAACCGAGCGCGAAAGACGTGCGCATGAATTGCAGTTATCCGAGCGCCTGCAAGTACGGGAAAACGATGTACGGGCTATTCAGTTAAGCCTGACCATGGCAAGTGACATTACTCATATTGGTACCTGGATACGCGATCTGAGAACGGGGGAATTATGGGCTTCACTGGAATGGCGCAGGCAATTTGGCTTTAGTCTGGATGAGGTCCTGAACATGGATATGGTCTTACAACGCATACACCCTGCAGATCGTCATCAAATTCAGAATATAACGGCTGATTACAATGATGTGCAGCAGCATCGGTATCAGGCAGAGTTCAGAGTAATATTGGAGGGCGAGGCAGAACGATGGATGGCGGTAGTCTGGCAGTTAGAATTAGACGAACAACAAAAGCCATTGCTGACCCGCGGCGTGACAGTCGATATCTCTGCGCGCAAGGAAGCTGAACTTGAGCTGGGGCAAAAACGCATGGAAGTCATGCACCTGGCACGCGTGGCTACCATGGGTGAATTATCTGGTGCCCTGGCCCATGAGTTGAACCAGCCGCTGACCGCCATACTCAGCAATGCCCAGGCAGCACAGCGATATCTGGCGCGCCCCGAGGTAGACAGACAAGAACTGGGCGAGATACTGCAAGACATAGTCGATGAGGATAAGCGTGCCGGGGAAATCATACGGCGTCTGCGCCGTCTGTTTGACAAACGGAGTCAAGAACAGCAAAGCGTAGATATCAATAAGCTGGTGCTTGAAGTATTGTATATTTTGCGCAATGATATGATTAATCAGGACATTACTTTGCTAAGTGAGTTGCAAGACAATTTACCCAATGTCAGCGCTGACACCGTGCAAATACAACAGGTCTTGATCAATCTGATCATGAATGCCAGTGAAGTCATTGCAGGGCTTGATGCCAGCCAGCGCATCATAGAGGTCAATACCCGACTGAATCAGGAGAACAGAGTAGAAGTCAGCGTCAATGATCACGGCCCTGGCGTGCCTGAAACTATGGGCAACAAGGTATTCGACGCCTTTTATTCTAGCAAGGCCAGCGGTATGGGACTGGGATTGTCAATTTGCAAAAACATCATTGAAGCCAGTGGCGGCAGCTTATGGTATGAAAACCATGACGATCATGACGATCATGCTGGAACTGGCGCGAGCTTTCGCTTCTATCTTCCAACTTCCAGCGAATCTGCAACATGACAGAAGCAAGCAGCGTTTTCCTTGTCGATGACCAGCCAGCGGTACTCAAGGCAATGGCGCGTCTATTGCAATCTGCCGGGATAAATGCCGTCACGTTTGAAACGGCGCAAGCCTTCCTGGAGAGTGGCAGCGCGAGCAAAGCGGGCTGTCTGGTGCTTGACCTGGCCATGCCAGGCATGGACGGCATGGCACTGCAACGCAAGCTCATTGAGATGGGCAGTGATTTACCGATTATCTTTTTGACGGGGCATGGCAGCATCGATACAGGTGTGCTTGCCATGAAACTGGGTGCGCAAGATTTTCTGACCAAACCCGTGGATGCAGACAAGCTCTTGACAGCAGTACAGACCGCCTGCGAGCACAACCGACGTGCAAGACTTGCAAGGACCGAGAAACAAACAATACAAACCCGCCTGGACAGCCTCACCCCTCGTGAACTTGAAGTGCTCCATCTTTTGGTTGAGGGCAAACTCAACAAGCAAGTTGCTGCCGAACTGGGGACAGTCGAGAAAACCATCAAGGCACACCGTGCCAAAGTCATGAGCAAGATGGATGTCACCTCTGTTGCTGCACTCATCCATGTGCTGGAAAAACTGAAAGTCTGAGGCCTGCCGTCGCCGGCTTGCTCTGCGCCCAGCCACTTCACCTTGAATCACAATTGCATGCCCGTTATTGGACCAAGGTCCAATAGCGCCATCATCTTTGTCCACATAAGATGATGCTCATGGAAAACACATCTACATGGATAGCAGTGATCGATGACGAAGAAGGAATTCGTCGCGCTCTGCTGCGCTTGCTGCGCTCAGCCGGACTGGAAGCACATGCCTTTATATCGGGCAAAGCCTTCCTCGACAGCTTGCGCACCAGGCGACCAGCATGCGTATTGCTTGACCTGAACATGCAGGATATGTCTGGCTTTGCAGTCATAAAAACACTGGAACAAATAGACCATGAGCTGCCGGTGCTTATCCTGACAGGGCAAGATCTGAATGACAAACAGAAAAATGCCGAGCTGGCGCATGCCATGTCTATTTTGCAAAAGCCGGTCAATGATCAGGAATTGTTTGCCGCAATTGCAGCAGCTTTAGTTGACCGGGAAAAGCAAGCAGCCTACCCACCTCATCCACCGTATCCAAGCCTCAATTTAGTAACATCCACCTAGTCGGAGACATAAAATGAAATTATCCAACCTGAAGATAGGCCAGCAACTTGGCGTAGGTTATGGCTTGTTGCTCTGCATCCTGGCCATTGTTGCCTTACTGGGCATCAATGGAATGCACAAGTCCAATGAGGCGCTGCATCATGTTGTCGATGTCAACGTCGCAAAAATCAATCATCTGGAAGAGATGGCCAGTTCCGTTCATGTCGTATCGAGGGTGATCAGGACCATTGCACTGCTGTCGGATGACAGCATGGCGCAAGAACAGCAAAAGAAAATTGACGAAGCACGTAGCCATTACAACAAGGCATATTCGGAACTGGAAAAAATGCCCATGGACGACGCAGGCAAAAGCTTCATGGGTAAAATCAAGGCAGACCAACTCGCAGCGCGGACACTCAATGACAAATTTATAGAAATGGCAAAAACGGACAAGGATGCCGCAGTCAAATTTCTCTTGAAAGACGTCATTCCAGCGAACACCATCTGGCAAGATGCGCTGCATGAATTTGTTGTATTGCAAGAAGCGAAGAATAGCCAGGACGAAATCAATGCCAAGGAAACCTATCAGGCCTCGATGACCTTCATGATCATTGCGACGATCTCAGCCATTTTTATCGGCATAGGGATAGCCTGGAGCAGCACGCGCGCCATTACTACCCCACTAAAAAAGGCAATACAAGTGGCACAAAGCGTGGCGGAAGGCGACCTCACCAGCAAGATTGAGGTGCATTCACAAAATGAAGCTGGGCAGTTGATGCTTGCTTTGCAGCAGATGAATGACAGCCTGGCCCACCTGGTTGGTCAGGTAAGAGAGGGCACAGAAACGATATCAACAGCTTCCTCTGAAATAGCCACTGGTAACATGGATCTGTCTTCTCGTACTGAATCCCAGGCAGGTGCCTTACAGGAAACCGCTTCATCGATGGAGGAACTGACTTCTACCGTCAAGCAAAATGCGGATAACGCCCGCCAGGCAAACCAACTGGCCATTGCCGCCAGTGAAGTCGCCATACAGGGTGGGGTGGTAGTTGCCCAGGTCGTTAGTACGATGGGGGACATCAATACCTCATCGAAAAAGATTGTCGATATTATCAGCGTCATCGACGGCATAGCCTTTCAGACTAATATCCTGGCGTTGAATGCAGCAGTTGAAGCAGCCCGTGCTGGCGAACAAGGCCGTGGCTTTGCCGTGGTTGCCAGCGAAGTACGCAACCTGGCACAGCGCAGTGCCTCTGCTGCCAAGGAAATCAAATCGCTGATCGATGATTCCGTTGAAAAGGTTGGCCTGGGTAGCCGGCTGGTGGACGAGGCTGGCGCAACCATGGACAAGGTCGTCAGTAGTATCAGTAACGTCACCGACATCATGGGTGAGATCACCGCAGCCAGTGCAGAGCAAACTTCAGGCATAGAACAGATCAATATCGCCGTCACACAGATGGATGAAGTGACTCAGCAAAATGCGGCACTGGTCGAGCAGGCGGCAGCAGCGGCTGGTTCCTTGCAAGATCAGGCCGTCACACTGGCCAATCTGGTTCAACAGTTTAAAATCGAACATACAGGTCAAATGCCATCAAAGCCACTTGCGCAAAAGCAGCCTGGCGCGATACGTAAGTCAACTGCTGTGGGAATAGAAAAAGTCCAACGCGCTGTCAACAAGGCCTTGCCAAAACCCAAATTTGTCGCAGCGATCGAAGGTAGTTGGGAAGAATTTTGAACTGATCAGGCATGCTGTGTCGGTTTGATTCTTCGACGGAGCAAGTAGTGAAATACGATGGATAGTGCTTGTATTGAGTTTGAGGGACTGCAGAGAAATCTGCAGTCCCTTTTTTTGTTCATGTTTAACACAGCTTTACAAATTACGGCTGCATATTGGACCAAGGTCCAATATCTCACAAAAGGACTTGGTTTTACCATGATGCTTATGGGAAATAAATCTACATGGATAGCAGTCGTCGATCATGACGCACACACGCGGCAGGCAATGGTTTGCTTATTGCGTTCGATGGAGTTTGATGCAATGAGTTTTAGTGCTGGCAGCTTGTTTATTGAAAGTTTGCGCCTCAGGAAACCTGATTGCGTTGTGCTGGATTTGCACATGCCTTATATGTCCGGTTTTATGGTCATGTCCAGGCTGCAGGAATATGCAAAAAAAATACCAGTGATAGTTCTGACGAAGCTTGAACTGTCAGAAGACTTTAAAAAGGCTTGCCTTTCAGGTGCTGTCGCAGTGTTACAAAAACCCGTTTCCGATCAAGTTTTGAGAGCGGCTATCGAAGATGCTCTCTATCAAAAGACGGCAGGATCAGCGCCAGGTTCACCGCTTGCACTATAAAAAAGGCACATATTATTAATTTAGGCACTCTTAAGGAGCTTTACAATGAGAAACAATTTGCCGGTCACCAATCAGGAATATGTCATGCAGGACATGGAAACCATCGTTTCCAAAACTGATCTGCAAGGTAATATTACCTACGTCAACGAAGATTTTATCCGCATCAGCGGATTCAGCGAATCTGAGCTCATTGGTGCTCCGCAAAACATAGTGCGCCATCCTGATATGCCAGCAGAGGCATTTGCCGATCTCTGGCGCACCATCAAGAGTGGCAAGTCCTGGACTGGCCTGGTTAAAAATCGCTGCAAGAACGGTGACCATTACTGGGTGGAGGCGAATGCAGCGCCATTGATACAGAATGGGAAGATGGTGGGTTTTACGTCCATACGCGTCAAACCCAGTCGCGAGCAAGTCAGGGCAGCTGAGTCCGCTTATCGCAGTATAAAGAACGGTGACAAATCCCTGGAGATCTGCGAGGGCGTTGCCAGAAAACGGAGTAAGTTTTCCTGGCTGAGCTTTTACTCCAGAGTGAGTCTTGGCTTGAAACTTACAGCATTTAATACTGTGCTCGCGGTGATCGTCACCAGCATGACTTACCTGGCCATGAGCGCCAACACAGCCAACCCGGCAGGCAGTCATACCGCAATCGCGGTTCTCGCGGGCCTGATCATTTTTCTGGGGCTGCTTTTCAGCGTTGACTTGCGCTTTAAACTGATACTTCCGCTGCAAAAACTTGAGCAAGAAATGCAGACCATCAGTTCTGGTGATTTATCCAGCCATATCGGTACAGAGGGCAATAGTGAGGTAGTCAATTTGTCGCAAAATCTGCGTGTCTTGCAGACCAACATCAAACTGCTGATAGGCCAGATAAGGCAGACAACGGATCATGTCAATTCTGGTGCCAATGAGATTGCCGCTGGCAACGCCGACTTGTCAGCCCGTACCGAGTCACAGGCAAGTTCGTTGGAAGAAACCGCATCCTCGATGGAGGAATTGACCTCAACCGTCAGGCAAAATGCAGATAGTGCCCATGAAGTAAGTTCACTCATCGCCACAACGGCACTGGTCGCAGAAAAAGGCGGGCACGCTGTTGCTGACGTGGTCAAAACCATGGGAGCGATCAAGCACAGTTCAAGCAAGATCACCGACATCATTGGGGTGATCGACGGTATTGCTTTCCAAACCAATATTTTGGCACTTAATGCTGCGGTAGAAGCGGCCCGTGCTGGCGAACAGGGACGAGGTTTTGCCGTGGTGGCCAGCGAGGTACGCAATCTTGCGCAACGCAGTGCCAGTGCAGCCAAAGAAATCAAGACGCTGATTCATGACTCAGTGGATCAGGTGGATATTGGTGGCAAACTGGTAGTTGATGCCGGTAAAACCATGGAAGAAATTGTTCAGGGAGTCAAGCGCGTTGCCGATATCATGCATGATATTAATCTCGCCAGCCAGGAACAGAGTTCTGGCCTTGACCAGATTAATCAGGCAGTGACACAAATGGATGACATGACCCAACAAAATGCCGCCTTGGTCGAACAAGCCGCTGCCTCAGCAGAAAGCCTCAAGAATCAGGCTATCGGCCTCAGTGAGCTAGTGGACTCATTTACACTGGTGAGTAATGGTGGTAACTCACGCACGGTAAGAGGTGTGCCGTCTGAGATGAAGGCCTACAAAGCTGTCAAAACTAGTATCGCCAGACAAAGCAGTCAAAAACTCATTGCCAACCAGGGGTAAAGCAAGCTACAGGCACTTGATGACCGATGATATCCCTGGTGATTGAGTAGTGTAGCAAATATGGCAAACACAGAAAACACAAAATGCCCTACTGCGGCTATCATACGAAAACTGCCCTGAGCTAACGCTGCAGGGCAGTTTTGACCGTACGACAGTTTGCAGCCAGGGAGAAACATGGGATTTTTTGATTTTTTCAAGTCCAAGCCATCGACGCAGAAATTTGCCCAGATCGTCATCAAATATGCCCGCAATCAGGGTCTGGCGCAGACCATGCATTTTGATGAAGCCGAATTCCGCCTGGTGGTGGGGGAAAATGGTTCACACATCCTGAACCTGCACAATGCCTACCGAGACTATTGCGCTGCCGCCAAAAGCCAGCGCGACAATGTGCTCTTGAAATACACGGCGGGTTTGCAAATCAGTGGCATACCTGATGATTTTGCCAGCGCCAAAGAACATCTCATGCCCAGCCTCAAGCCCCGCGGCCAGGGTGAGTACCTGCGCCTGAATGCCATGCTGCAAGACCAGACCGCATCTTATGAGGAGGCAGCACTGCCCTTTGGTGACGATGCCCTGTTGATGCTGGCTTACGATACTGAACATTCCATGGCCCTGGTCAACCGGAGCAATTACGACACCTGGAACATCAGCCTGGAAGATGCACTCAAGGTCGCACTGGATAATTTGCGTGACCGTACCACCGATCAGTTCACTGATCTGGGCGACGGTGTCATCGCCGGTGTATGGGAAGATGCCTATGATTCTTCACGCATCCTGCTGTCTGATCTGGTCTACCGCGCCGGTTGCGGCAGCGCCCCGGTGATGATGGTGCCTACCCGTGGCAGTCTCTTGCTATGCCCGGCCAATAGCAGCACTGCCCAGTTGAACATGCTGGAGCATGCAAGAAACTGCATGGAACAAGAGGGCCGGGTAGTATCGGCAGGCATGTTCATGATCAGGGATGGCAAGCCTGTCAGCTACACACCCGAGAATGCCGACGTACTCGACCGTCTGCATAACCTGCAAACCACGCAAAGGGCAGAAGACTACAGCTCACAAAAAGAATTGCTGGATGCCCTGCACGACAAAACCGGCAAAGACATCTTCGTTGCCAGCTATACAGTGCTCAAGAATAATGATACCGACAAGCTGACTTCACTCTCAACCTGGACCCAGGGCGTGGTGTCACTGCTGCCCAAAACTGATCTGGTCGCCATGGTCATCCCCGGCTTGCACGAAGGTGACTACAACAACAAAATCCTGAGCTGGCAAGACTTGCACAGCATCGCTGGCGAACTCATGCAAAAGGTGGATGGCTATCCTGAACGTTATCTGGTCACAGATTTCCCGGCGCAGGACAAGCTTGATGGTGTGGCGGAATCGACTTTGTGATCGGCTAAATTGACAGGGATGTGTACCGCATCTCCGGCTTCTTCAGAAAAGATATCCGCATGAAAATGTATATCCTCGTCAGAGATGACGTTCCGCTGGGCTTCGCCATGGTGGCGGTGGCCCATGCTTCACTGGCGGGTTATTTGCGCTTTCAGGATACGCCAGAAGTCAAAGCCTGGCTGTCCGGGCCGTTCTTCAAGGCCGTGTGCAGCGTCAATGCCAAAGATTCGAGAATGCCAAACTGGTCGAAGACCATGTGGTGCTGAGCGAATCGGCGCTGGATAATCGCGAGCTTGCCATTGTCTTCAAGCCCAGGGAAGAATGGCCTAAGATGTTCAGGTTTTTGAAGCTGTATAAGGAAATGAAGGATGTGCCTGCGGCAGAGGTATGAGTAATTGAGTGGCAGTTGATATGGTCAAGGCTTGAACCATAGTTCTGGTCGGTTCAATGGCATCTTGTCCGGACTCAGTGTGGGATTGCGCAGCGGGATGATGGTGCGGTTTTTGAGATTTACACCTTTGATGGTGGCCTGCTGATAGCGCTGGAAGGTTTTTTCAAAGCTGCCATTTCTGATCATTTCTTCCAGGCCGCTGCGTATGTCTTCTGCCATTTTCGGTTCACGCGGGCTGACGAAAAAATACAGGGCAGAAGGATAATGCAGGACAATATGCGGGTCTATCGCCAGGTTTTTTCCTATTGGGCCATCAAATTCAAACTGCACCTCAAGCAGTGAACGCGGGAAATAATCAAAGCGGCCAGCTCTCAGCATGGTGAACAGGGTTTCATAGGTGGTTGAAGTTTTTACCGGCAAGCCATTGCTTTGCAGGATGGGCACGTCTGGCCAGTCAAGTTCCTGACCCGCCGTGAATGCCTCCAGGTCCTTGGCGGTTTTTACTCGTTTGAAGAGATTGACATTTTCTGGTGTCAGCAAGGCGATGCGCCAGCCTATCAAACCCTTGTCTATGGGGATGCGGATGGGGATTAACTGGGCCTCCCTTTCATCCGTGCTCATGGTCCAGAGTACATCGACCGTGCCCTGGCTGGAAGTCAGTTCATAGATGCTGCGTGCCTGCTGCATGGTTGATCTGCTGCCTTGCAATTGATAGGGCTGGCTACTGTAGCTGATAGCTTGCCTGAGTATGTCGAGTATATATTCACCATGCGGATCGCCAGCCGTGGACAGGCGCGGATAGCGTATCACTTGCATTGCCTTGGCACTGGCAGTATTGTTGGGATTGCTGATATCAGCCGCATGGGCGTTCAGACTCAGGCAAGCCAGAATAATCCATAAGAGCTTTAGCGATCCCGGCACTTCTTCTCCTTTGTCGGCTTAAATATTTGTTGTTATTTGCATTTACCACATACATCCTGCATTAGTGTAATCCGGCCTGAGCTGATTGTGTAAACGCTGACGCATCTACGCACGTTTTTCCTTCTGCGCACCCGTCAGCACCATCTACTTATCTGTGTATTTTCCCTTTTAATCCCCTAAACTGACGCTTTGTCATATCGCAGATGCAATGAAAACAGAGGCTGTTTATAGTGCTGACAAGTCACCTGCGGCAAAATTTCAGGCTGGCTACCAACTCTACAATCAAAAAACACGAAGGGGATATATGACAAGCGCAGAATTTAATCTCAATGCTGGCAAGCCAGTCTGGCATCAAAAGCTTTTGCAGTACACCATCATCAGGTTCTTGCTTGCAGTGCTTATTGTCGGTGCCGTGCAGTTTGTCTCGCGCAAGCTGATGTCGCAATTTTTGCCAGGGCCAGACTGGATGGTGTTTCGCAATCTGGCGGGCATGACGCTGGGTTTGCTGAGTTATGCTTTCTACGTGCGCCTCATAGAAAAACGCAAGGTCACAGAACTGGCCGTTTTCTCTGCCTGGAAAGAATGGCTAACCGGCCTGGTGCTGGGGGCCATGCTGTTTGTGCTGGTGCTGGGCAGTTTGTCCTTGCTGGGGGTGTTCCATATTGATGGCTACAATGATCCCCGCGTGATGCTTAAATACCTGCCGGTCTTCATCGTCGTGGCCGTCATGGAAGAATTATTTTTCCGCGCCATGATCTTTCGCATGATGGAAGAATCGCTGGGCAGCGTGGTCGCCCTGGCGATATCGGCACTGGCCTTTGGCTTTGCCCATGCATCCAACCCCGGCGCAACCTGGTTCAGCTCAGTGGCGATTGCGTTGGAAGCAGGCATTGCCTTTGGTGCAGCCTATATGCTGACACGCCGCCTGGCGCTGTGCATCGCCATGCATTTTTCCTGGAACTTTACCCAGGGTGCTGTGTTTTCTGTGGCAGTGTCTGGTCAGGAGAGCAAGGGCTGGTTGCAAACCCATATGACAGGTTCTGAGTGGCTCAGTGGAGGTGCCTTTGGCGCAGAGGCATCCGTGCTTGCCTTATTGCTGGCAACGCTGATGGGCGTCGTGTTCTTGCATCTGGCATGGAAGCGTGGCCAGTTCAAACAAGGCTTCTGGAAAAAATCACCTGAATCAGCTTCGGCATAAATACCGGGCTATAGAACGAAAGGCATGCCCTAAGTCTGCAGGTAAGCCTGCATGTCCGCTACCTCAGCATGCAGCCAGTCTATGAAGTCATTTAGTTTGCCTGAGCGGGTGCCCTCAGTCACCAGACGATAGCAATAACGCGAACTGAGTTGCGCACCTGCCAGGCTTAGCAGGCGACCTTGCTGCAAATCTTCGCAGGCGATTGCGGCTGGCAGCAGGGCCACGCCTTGGGCAGCAACGGCAGCTTGCACCAGCAAACCAGCATGGCTGTAGTTTTGTGCAAAATCATGTGGCTGGCCCAGCATGCCCTGCTCTTGCAGCAGGCGTATCCAGTGTTCTGGTGTGCCTTCATAGAGTAGCGGGTAGCGTAGCAGGTGTTTCAAACCTGGTGCCTGGCGACTGAGTTTATCTTTTTCATGCAGCAGGGCCGGGCTATAGGCCAGCAGCAATTGCTCGCGCCAGAGCAGGTTGCCGGTATTTCCTTCTACATATTGTTGATGGCGGATGGCGATATCGCACTGGCCCAGAGCAGGATTGACCACGGCATCATTGGAGTCTATGCGGATATCTATTTCCGGGTGTAGTTGTGTGTAGCGATGCAGGCGCGGCACCAGCCATTTCATGGCGAAGGAATGTGTGCAGGAAATACGCAGGCTGTCATTGGCACTGTCTTCGCGCAGGGCGGCCACCTTGATATACAAATCGCCCAGTAACTGGCTGACGGTTGTGGCCAGTTCACTGCCTTTTTCCGTGATACTCAAATGCCGTGCATGACGCTCGAACAGGGCAAAACCCAGTTGCTGTTCCAGTTGCCTGATATTCTGGCTGATAGCCGCTGGCGTCTTGTGCAACTCATGCGCTGCCAGCTTGAAGCTGCACCAGCGCGCCGCACATTCAAAGTCCACCAGCAGTGACAGATTACGTAAAGGCTGTTTTGCATTGAGATAGTTATACTTGTTCATGAAGACAATATTAGTCGTTTGTTCCAGCTCACCACATGGTTCATGATTGCCTCATTGTGAAAACGAGGTGTCACCATGAATAAGAATATCTTGATTATAGGCGGTACACGCTTTTTTGGAAAACAGCTGGTCAGGCGCTTGCTGGCGCAAGGCCATCGAGTCACCATCGCCACCCGTGGCAAGACGCCGGATGACTTTGGCAATGCCGTGCAACGCCTGCGTGTTGACAGGCGAGACGAAGCCGCCATGCATGCCAGCTTTGCCCATGCGCGCTATGACCTCATCTTTGACCAGATGTGCTATAGCCCGCTCGACGCTGCCATCGCGCTGGATGTATTTTCCGGCAAGACAGCGCGCTATATCATGTCCTCGACCATAGAAACCTACCGCCACTTGATCAAGGACATCGCACGGCCATTGCGTGAAGATGATCTCGACCTGGGCGGGGTAAGCATAGACTGGAATTATCCCTGGCGCGATCCCACCTTGGCCGAAGCCAGCTATGCCGCTGGCAAGTTACAGGCAGAAGCCGTGCTCGTGCTGGATGGCCGCCTGCCTGTCGTTACCCTGCGTATTGCCCATGTCCTGGCTGCGCAAGATGACTTCACCGGCAGGCTGGCCAGCTATGTCAGCCGGGTACAGCAAGGGCAGGTGTTGATGCATACCTCTGCTGCTGGCCGGTCTTCCTTCCTGAGTGTGGATGCGATAGTCGACGCCATGCTGTGGGCTGGCGAGGCAGATTTTCTGGGGGCAGTGAATCTTGCCTGCCAGGGCGATATGTCCGCCCCGCAACTGCACCAGCGCATCGCCCGATTGCTGGGCAAGCCTGGTCTGTTGCAAGTCGCCAGCGATGAGGTGCAAGAACGTAGCGCCTTTGATTATGCCCATGATTACCGCGTGGACACCGCACGCGCACGCAGCCTGGGCCATGAATTTCCTGTGCTGGATGCCAGCCTGGATCAACTGATCATGGATTTGCATGCCCATCTGCAAGCGACTCAGCCAGAGGTGAAAAATGCCTGAGCTGGTCAATCTGTTGAGCTTTATCCTGGCGGCCTGCTTCGTCATCATCGTGCCCGGCCCGGCGACCTTGCTGGTGGCAGAACTGGCCAGGTTGTCCGCGCAACGTGCTGCCATTGCGGTAACAGGCATAGTCATGGGCGACATCGTGTTGATTGCCTTGTCGGCAGCAGGGTTTGCCGTGCTCATGCAAAGCCTGCCCTGGCTGTTGCCAGGCTTGCGCATGTTGGGGGCGGCTTACTTGCTGTATCTGGGGATCAATTTGCTGCGCAGCGCTGGTACAACTACACAATTGGAACCCAGACCAGCCAGTGCCAGCTTTGCGCGTGGATTGCTGATCACGATCAGCAATCCCAAGCCCATCTTGTTTTTCTCTACCTTTTTTCCCTTGTATCTGTCACCTGTACATGACAGTGCTGTGCAGGGTTTTGTCACGCTGGGTGCCATGTTTGAAGTGATCAATGTGTTGTACTTCATCCTCCTGTGCAGCATGCTCAGGTGGGCAGCAAAACGACTGGCTCACAGCAAAGCCAGCCAGGGCTGGTTACAGAAAGCTGGCGTGCAAAAAATTTGTGGTGCGGGCTTGATCTTGTGCAGTCTGGTCATGGCATGGAGTTTGTGAACAAGTTGTTGCGTATGCATCAGCAGGCTGGCATTTGGTCGTAGAATAGGGTCTTGTCAACATCAAGCCCTCATCGCCATGACCAAGACTTTTTGTTTTATTCTGCTAAGTGTTTGTATCCTGCTTGCCGGGCCTGCCCGTGCTGATGACGCAAACAAACTGGCAGTCAACATGCAACTGACACGCCTTGGTGCAGACAAGTGGCGTGCCGACTACTGGTTTTCTGAACCGGTAACAGCCCTGAAGTTTGAAAAAACCAGTGACTATCGCGCCACAGCCTGGAAGGCATTGACAACAGGTGTGCGCTGGCAGGATGACGAGAAGACGGAACGTTTTGTCAGCGACGCCCCATTCCGTGAACTCAGTATTGAAATTGCTGCCTACGACAAATTTGCACCCAAGCAGTATGCACCCAATAATCGTTTCAGTGATGGTGGTGCAGCCCTGTACATGGGTTTCTTCAATGGTAATGCGGAGCAGGGTGGCAAGACTCGTGAGCTGGCACTCAAGGTCAGCTATGCTGGCAGACCTGGCGAAACTGTCGTCCCTGGCCCCGTCTTTGCCGACCCGCAGTTAAGCCTGGAATCCTATACTTATTTCGGGCCACAAAAGCCAGTTATTGCCGGGGTGGCCAAACTCATCATGGATCCGGCAACGCCAGCCTGGATGGCTGAAGTCTTGCTGACTACAACCAGCGAGGCAACGGCTTATTTTGCCAAAACGTATCAACGTCCCTTGTTGCGTGATCTGGTGCTGATGGTGTCGGTATCAGAATTTGAAAGCCCCGGGTTTTCCATGAAAGGCGGTGCCACCAACGGGCAAATCACTTACCGCCTGAGTGGCCAGGGCGTCCTCAAGGATAGCCCCAAGGCACGTTCCATCGTCAGGCGCCTGGTTACCCATGAAATTGCGCATATCTGGCAAAACAATGTCAGCCGTGGCGGCATAGGTGAAGACGCGCCATGGATACACGAAGGCGGGGCCGAGGCCATGGCGCTGGACGCCATGCAAAATACCGGCATGTGGACAACAGCAGAGATAGAAGCGTATCAGACCGCTGCACTTGCCAGCTGCGAAAAAGTCAAGGACCAGCCCACAGCCTATGATTATTTCTATGCTTGCGGCCTGCAAAAATTCATGCAGCTTCAACTGCCCGCACCCCTTATCTGGCGTGGCATGATAGCCGAAACTGAAAAAACCGGACAAACTTATTCCGAAGCGATGGTAGACCGCGTCAGCCAGCGTTTGCGTCAATGAGATTTCATATTTGCGGGGTAAACCATGAAGATCAACAAGCTGATATTACTGGGTCTTTTGGCCGACACAGCACTGGCAAGAGCAGAAGTGACAGAGACAGTGAACTACGTCACCTATCCCGTCAGGCACGAAACCGGTACCTCACTGGCCAGGGCAATCAACGCGGCTACCCCGGTTATTGACGGCAATAAGAAATACCACGGCCATACCAGATGGGATATACAGTGGAGATACACCTATGACAAGACCAGTGATCTCCGGACTTGTAAAGTCAAAGCCATCAGTGTCACGCTGAAAGCAACCATTACTCTGCCAGAACTCAGCAGCAAGGACGACAAGGTGATTGCGCAATTCAATCATTATTTACCAGCACTGAAAAAACATGAACTGGGTCATCTGCAGATTGCGCAGGAAACTGCAAAAAAAATAGATAAAACCCTGCTGGCACACCCTGCATTACCTAGCTGTGAACTACTCAAAACCGCACTCAATGCAAACGGGATGGCACTGACAGAAGAGGCGAAAACGCAAGACGTGCAATATGATGCCCAAACACGGCATGGCCAGACCCAGGGCGCATATCTGCCAGATTAGGCTGTTTTGCGAAGACCTCAATATTGTGAGCAAATGCAAGTCTGGTTTGCTGCTCACTAACATGCTGCTATCGTGAGTGTCACCTCATAAAGAACCATCATCATGACTACTATCAGCCATCAGCAAGCCCTGGATAAACTGGCCGCCCGTCAATTGGTGCAAGTCATCGAAGACGATGTCGCCAACCTAACTTCAGAAGCCATGAGTTATGCCAAGCACGACAAAAAAATGACGGTAGACGGGTATGTGCTGCCCCAATTGCTGGCACGCTGGAATTGTGTGTTGCAAGGGCCAGAAGATGAAGTCAGTTCTGGCTACAAGGATAAAACAGCACTGGCAATGGCGCTGCTATTGCACAAGCATGGCATCGCTGAATCTGCGCTGACAGCGAGTGCCGTGCAAGCGATAGATAGCTTGAACGCTGCTGTCGCCCTCAGCGATGCTTTCTTCAGGAATACTGATGCGATCAAAGACTTGCTGACCAGCCCGCCAGTGGCCTTAAAGAAACGCCCGTCTACCCGCGATAACCTGACTTTCCTGCGTGCCCAGGATGTGCTCGCTCTACAACTGGGACAGTATTTCTATGTCGCCTATGTGCATGAAATTCGCGGCTTTAACGAATATCCCATCATAGAATTATATGATAGACGCTTTGACAGCAGGCCGGTGATGGCTGATATACTGGGTCGTGCAGCCTGGGGGGAAACCTTTAACGATGGGCGGACCCGCATCGCCATGCATGCCGTGTTCGGCATGCGTCATGTGCCTGATCCTGCTAATCAATTCCACCTGATTGCCAGTGGCATCACAACTGCCCCAGAGCGTGGCAGCTTGCTGCCTTCGGTGGGCATCTTTACTGTGAGTGATTTGTTTCAATTGCAGACGGTACTGAAAAAAATAGGCGTCTGATACACGTGCCGTATCTGGTACGCCGTATGCACGGCGTACCTTAAAAATAGATGTTTAACTTGCTCGGCCGTGCTTTTTGACTGCCTGGCATCGGGCTACAAATACAGCATCTTCTGTCGCTCTTCCTCAGACAGATTGATATCCCTGGCTTCATAAAACGCAAAAATGGCATCCACGATATTGGCTGGTTCATCGATGAGCTGTACCAGGTTGAGGTCATCATGAGTAATCATGCCATTGCCCGCCATTTGCACCCTGATCCAGTCCAGCAAGCCCTGCCAGAAGCTGGTGCCTACCAAAATGACAGGGATATTGCGGGTCTTGCCGGTTTGTATCAATGTCAAGACCTCGCTGACTTCATCAAGAGTACCAAAACCACCAGGGAAAACCACATAGGCATCGGCATATTTGACAAACGCCACCTTGCGCGCAAAAAAGTGGCGGAAGGACAGGCTGATGTTTTGCCATGGATTACTACGTTGCTCGTGTGGCAATTCTATATTCAGGCCAACTGAGGGCGATGCCCCCTCGAAAGCCCCCTTGTTGGCGGCTTCCATGATGCCGGGGCCACCACCAGAGATGACGGCAAAGCCCTCGTCCGACAGGCGGCGCGACAAATCCACGCATTTGGCATAATCCGGGTGGTCATCCTTGGTACGGGCAGACCCAAAAATCGTCACTGCAGGGCGGATTGATGAAAGCCTCTCGGTGGACTCGATAAATTCTGCCATAATCGTGAACATATGCCATGATTCCCGCGCTTTCAGCGAAGTTGCTTTTTCCTGATCGATAATCTGGCGCAACCTCGTTACATCTTTTCTGTTTCCGTTCATATGCAAAATACTCTCTTGTTAGTTGATGGCTCAAGCTATCTGTACCGCGCCTTCCATGCCCTGCCTGACCTGCGTAATGCACAAGGCGAGCCAACTGGTGCCATACACGGCATGATCAATATGTTACGCCGTTTGCGTACTGATTACCCGGCAGCATACATCGCCTGTGTGTTTGACGCCAAAGGAAAGACCTTCCGCGACGACCTGTATGCAGAATACAAGGCACAGCGTGCGCCCATGCCCGACGACCTGCGCCTGCAGATCGAGCCTATCCACATCGCCGTCAAGGCCATGGGCTGGCCTATCCTGATGGTGGAAGGGGTAGAGGCTGATGACGTCATAGGCACGCTAGCAGTAGAAGCCACCAAGCTGGGCATGAACACCATCGTCTCTACCGGCGACAAGGACCTGGCGCAACTGGTCAATGCCAATGTCACCCTGATCAATACCATGAGCAATGAAAAGCTCGACGAGCCCGGCGTGCTGACCAAATTTGGCGTGCCACCCAACCGCATCATCGATTACCTGACACTGATAGGCGATACCGTCGATAACGTGCCTGGCGTCGCCAAATGCGGCCCCAAGACTGCCGTCAAATGGCTGACAGAATACGACAGCCTTGATGGTGTCATCGCCAACGCCGACAAGATCAAGGGCGTGGTCGGCGACAACCTGCGCAGTGCGCTGGAATGGCTGCCACAAGGCCGCGTATTGATCACCGTAAAAACTGATTGCGACCTGACCGGACATTACACATCCATACAAGACAGCCTGGTCGCCAAAGAAGAAGACAAGACGGAGCTGGTCGGCTTTGCTGGCCGCTGGGGTTTCAAGACCTGGCTGCGTGAACTGACTGGCGATGCTACCGCAGGCGCGACACCGCTGCCCGCGGCCAAAGCGGCCACCAGTGGCGGTAATTCTGTACAAGGTGGGTTGTTCAATGATGATGCAGCAAACGCTGACAAGCCCGCCGCGCCAGTCCAGCAGAATTATGAAACGGTATTGACCGAAGCCGCACTGGATGAATGGCTGGCCCGCATCAACGCTGCGACGCTGACATCGGTGGATACAGAAACCACCTCGCTGGAACCGATGACGGCGCAACTGGTCGGCATATCGCTGTGTTGCGAAGTAGGGCATGCAGCCTACATACCTGTTGCCCACAACTACCCAGGCGCGCCCGATCAATTGCCCAAGGCCCTGGTTCTGGACAAACTCAGGCCCTGGCTGGAAGACGATAGCAAAGCCAAGGTCGGCCAGAACCTCAAATACGACAGCCACATCTTTGCCAACCAGGGCGTGAATTTGCGCGGCATAGTCCATGACACCCTGCTGCAATCCTATGTCTTTGAATCGCATAAATCGCATGACATGGACAGCCTGGCCATGCGCCACCTCGGCAAGAAGACCATCAGCTTTGAAGAAGTCTGCGGCAAAGGCGCAAGCCAGATCGGCTTTGACCAGGTAGATATAGAGCGCGCCACCGCCTACGCGGCCGAAGACGCCGACATCACCCTGCAACTGCACCTTGCCATGTGGCCAGAGATAGAGCCGGATGCCAATCTGCTGCGCGTCTATCGCGAGATAGAAATACCGACCTCGGTCGTGCTGCAAAAGGTAGAGCGCAATGGCGTACACATCAACAAAGACTTGCTCGATGTCCAGTCACATGAAATTGGCAAGCGCCTCATTGAACTTGAAAACAAGGCCTATGAACTGGCTGAGCAACCCTTCAATTTAAATTCCCCTAAACAACTGGGCGAGATTTTCTTTGGCAAGCTGGGCCTGCCCGTCGTCAAGAAAACACCTTCCGGTGCACCATCGACCGATGAAGAAGTCTTGCAAAAACTGGCCGAGGATTATCCCCTGCCCAAGGTCTTGCTTGAATACCGTGGCCTGGCCAAACTCAAGTCCACCTATACTGACAAATTGCCCAAGATGGTCAACGCCAGCACAGGCCGGGTCCATACCAATTATGCGCAAGCAGTGGCCGTCACTGGCCGCCTGTCATCGAATGACCCCAACCTGCAAAACATCCCTGTGCGCACTGCCGAAGGCCGCCGCATACGTGAGGCCTTTGTCGCCGGGCCGGGCAATGTCATCATCTCCGCCGATTATTCGCAAATCGAATTGCGCATCATGGCCCACATCTCTGGCGACGCCAGCCTGCTGGCTGCCTTTGCCAATGGCGAAGATATCCACCGCGCCACAGCTTCAGAGATTTTTGCCGTGCCGCTGACAGAAGTAACGAGTGAACAACGCCGCTATGCCAAGGTCATCAATTTTGGCCTCATCTACGGCATGAGCGCTTTTGGTCTGGCCAGTAATCTCGGCATAGAACGCAGCGCTGCCCAAAGCTATATCGATAAATACTTCCAGCGCTACCCCGGCGTCGCCCAGTACATGGCCGACACCCGCACCAAGGCCAAGGCCCACGGCTATGTAGAAACCGTCTTCGGCCGCCGTCTGTGGCTGGCCGAAATCAATTCCCCCAACGGCCCCCGCCGCGCCGGTGCAGAGCGTGCCGCGATCAACGCCCCCATGCAGGGCACCGCCGCCGACCTCATCAAACTCGCCATGATCGCCGTGCAAGACTGGCTGGAAAAAGACAAACTGCAATCAAAAATGATCATGCAGGTACACGATGAACTGGTGCTGGAAGTACCACAAGCCGAGCTGGAAATGGTCAAACAAAAATTGCCTGAGCTGATGGCGAATGTGGCCAAGCTGGATGTGCCTTTATTGGCTGAAGTGGGTGTGGGCGGGAATTGGGAAGAGGCGCATTGAGGGGGGGGAAGTGCTGCTTGTTTTCGTAGGTTGGGCTGGGCCTCGCCAGGCTACGCTTCAGCAGCCCAACACTGTACCTTAAATCACAGACGTGACGGAATGCGGAGTGCAATAGATCTGTGCTTCAGATGGGTATGTACGTTTATATGCTAGGGCATCCAGTTGGCTTAATCATGCATTTAATTTCAAATGAGTATTATGAGCGAATCACCAGATAAAAAGGATACTGCGAACAGCGACGAGGAAAACGCGGTAGGCGCCATCGTAAAATTGACACTTGCTTGTTTGGCTTATGGTTTATTCGTATATTGGGCTTGGAACGATGTTGGCCCAAGTGGGCAGACCACAAGTCTTGGTTCTTTTCTGATGTTCTTGTTTCCCGAAATTTTGTGGTTTGTGCTTTTTGGTATATTGATTATTGCTGGAGCATTTACCTTGCTAATACGCTTCATCCGAAAATTATTTTCTAGTCGTTAGCTTGGGCTGGGCCTCGCCAGGCTAAGCGTCATAAGTAAAACAAAAGCATGAATATTGAATTGATCGAGCAAACCATTATTCAGGCAAAATGGTTTTCAAAAATAGGAAAGTATTGTCCGGATGACGGCATGCTGGCAATCCCGAACTTGCGAGCGTGGGATACACAAATGTTCAATGCCGATATCGACGAACATGAAGCAGACATCGCGGCCAATATGGATTGGCTGCCAAGTTGCATCACTGATAGCGATCCCATGCACGGCAGTGCCTTACGCAATTATCTCGAAGAAAATCAGATTGATTACCGTCCGGCACTCAAAGAAATCAGTCAACTATGCATGAGATCATTGTGTATTGTTGCCGATGATGCCATCACCAGTGGGCCTCATAATTTCACAAAACCTGCCAAGGATGCAGCTTTGTATTGCACGCGTATCGCTACAATGGAATGCATGGCCCAAAAACCTGGTCGCTGGTGTCAATTGCTTGTTCTATACGGAAATGGGTACTGGCCTTGCGGCATGATGCCTGATGGAACACTAGTAGTGCTGTGACCTTATTATCATCCAGTGACGTCGGGCGGATTGTAATCCGCCGCATGAGATCGTCATCCCCTCCGGGGCCTGAGTTTGGCTAAAAAAGCTATTGAGCCAATGTAAAATGACCTGGTCATAGATTGATCTTTCTTAAGGCTTTTTCTCGTCACTATTCTTCAAAAACAAGGGATGTACTATTGCTGGCGTGGCCTCGGGAAGCTGTAATACCAGCATGCCATGCGTGGTATCTCCAAAAGCATACTTGTTTGCTGTTGCGAACAGGTTTTTATTGCCCCAATAAACACTGCGATGTTTGACACCGTATACATCGAATTCTCTTTCGCTGTTTGGTTTCCCCATGATTTTCGTCATCTGCAAAATCGTGGACGGGAATTCTTTCTCTGGTAGTGTGATGGCAGCGAAAATCAGTCTTCCATTCTGGAACGTTAATTTGAACGATGCAGGAGCGCCTGCAAATCTGCTTTCTTTTACTTCACAAAAAGTGAAGTTGGCAGTGACTTTATGTGGGTCACATTTCGTCAGTTCCAACGAAGAACGCACCAATTCTTGTGAAGCTCCCGGCAAGAGATAGGCAGGGATTTCTTTGCTGACCTGGCATGCACAAATCAGGAGTATGGGAACTAGCAGACGTAAAAATGTAAAGGGCATGAATGTTTTGAATTGAAGTTTGTTGTTTGGGATTTGTCATCCTGTTATCGTAGCATCTCAGAAACAATAAATCAGCTACATGTATTACTTCATCCTCGCTCTGACCCTCATCATCCCGCTGCTGATCATCGCCGGTATTATCTATCTCTACAAAAAACTCTCACGCCGTACATTTATATTATTGTCGTTGAGTGTGACAGGTGGCCCATATCTGGCTTATAAACTATATGAGCGTCAGTTCATGCTGGAGGCTGTGCCGGATGCCTTGGAGGTCACTTCAATTGCTTACCAAAAGGAAGAGTCCTGGGGATTTGGACCGGGTGGAAATGAGGCAGGGATACGCTTGTATCCATTGTCAGACAATATCTCGCAGACGATCAGGCAGCGTGGCATGGACTTTTTCAGCAAGATGCCCGCCAATCAGAACCAGCAGAGTCGCGACTTGCGGGGTAGTTATGACAACTGGAAGGCAACTCCCATACAAGCAAATGAATCCTGGCGGGTAAGTAAAGAGTCAGGGCGTATGGATGTAGAAGATTATATTTGCGCTTATGGTTTCTGTCCCAGTATCAAACCCTCAGTATTGGCTGAGGCTAATGTCATCATCAATAGCCCTGGCAGTTATTATGCCTATGGGCGGATAGGGCTGATCATCGTCAGCCCTGAAAAAAAGCTGGTGCTATATTTTTACAATGGCTAGATTCACCCGCACTATTTAGCCTGTACCAGCCCGCTCAATACCACATGCCTGTCCTTCTCGTTCAGGCGCTGGATGTTTTGATACAGGGCAGTGACGGCTTCGCATTGCAGCGCGGGTTGCTTGTCAAAGGCGGACAAGTCTTCGGTGATTTTCTTGTGCAATGGCGTCATATTGTTCATCAGCCTGGTGGCGGCACTGGCAAATTCTGGTGTCCGCATGCTGTAACTCTTGCCGTGTTCTTTGGTGCTGATGACTTTTTCCATCAGTTCACGATCGCGCATGATGAGGTTGGGTGGCAGGGTGCGGTGTATGTCGAGCTGGCCTTTGACGAGTTTGGCGCAGGCTTCGGCGCTGATATCGCTGGCGGCTTTTAATTCATCAACGAGCAGGTTGCCATACTCAGCCAGCAGTGCATCTGGTGCAGTTTTCAGCGCGCCTGTGTATTCTTGTTTGATCAATGATTGCACGGCATTTTGCAAGTCTTGCTGCTTTGCCCCCTGCTGTTTCATTTTCCAGATGAGGTCGGCTACTTCATCCATTTTGCCAGGATGACGTTGCTCGTAAAGACGCCATACCCTGGCCTTGCGCAGCGTCTCCATGATTTCTTCGCGGGTGTCCATGCCTGAATAGACTGTAACGCTCGCTTCGCCACCCAGCGAGGTGCGGGTGATGACACCAGCCTCCAGTAATTCTTCGCGACTGGGGTACCACATGTCGTCGGAACTGGTGCGGCCTATTCTTTCGATAAACTGTTCAGGCAGGCTGGCCTGGCGATAGCGGTTGAGCATGGCCTGGGTGGCCTGTTCTTTCTCACGCCCATGCACTCCAGGGAAATTGGGTTGATGAAAACCTATCTGGGCATTGGGTGTCGCTGCCCGGTCTTTGCCTGCCAAGAAAATATAGGTGCAGGCACTGGCGCATTGTTCTTCGACATAGGTATCAAGCCCTTTGGTTTTCAACAGGTCAGCGATCTTCTGCGCTTCCAGCAGGCGGCCGCCGGGTGAGTTCAAAATGACGGTGTTGACTTGCGGGCTGGTCTTGATGAATTCTACAAAACTGTCACTGCTGCCTTCGCCCAGGGTGCCGCGCAAAGCCAGCATGTCCCCTTTGACTGAACGTGTGATTTTCACTTTGGCCATGCTGTCATTGCCGCTGGCTATCAGGAAGAATTCCTGCAATTGCGGGATCTGTGAATTGAATAGCTTGACTACCATGACGAGGATGCTGAATCCCACCGACAGTTGCGCCAGTACAGCAACCAGGCCAGAGCCACCTCTGGATTGATGCCTGGCGGCAGAGCGCGCCAGGCCAACCATGGCCCACAGCCAGATCAGGTAGGCAATGCAAAAACTGACGATGAAGCTGCCCGCCATCACGCGCAAGGATGCACCGGATTTTTCCAGTATGCTGCCCAGAAAGACGCCTGCCATGCCCACAAAAATATGGCCTATGAAGAGACCATTGATCCAGTAAGACCTGGCCAGTGACATTTCGCCACGCCAGTGCGCCAGTATGTAGCTGACCTTGTTGCGTATGTCTTCTTTGACGCTGATGACTTCGTATTTTGATGTGCTTGCAGTCTGCCATGCTGGGTCACTGGCGGGCTGCTCTGCCCGGGTTCTGATTTCCTGGATTTTTTTGTCAAACGCAAAAAAGTTCAGACCACAGGGCAGGCCATAGACGAGAGCCAGTGCCAGCAGGATGGGCATGTCGAAGTGCTCTCCTGATGCCGATGCGATAATCATGATGACGAGTGCCAGCAGCAAGCTGACAAATGCATAGCGTTTGGCAAAACGCAGGCGGCGCAAAGTGCTGTCCCTGGACAGCGCATACAGAGGAACAAGATTAAATGACAGGATCAAAATAATTCCAAAGACCGCGCCACCCGCCTGTGCACTATTACTGTATTTTATGTTGGCAAAGCTGAAGAGCGTTGCGAACCCCACAAAGATCAGGAGTATCAGATTGGTAGTGCGCATTAGCTTGATCATGGAGCTTGCAGGCCGGACAGGAGCGTTGATATGAATGCCTGCTAGCATGGCATAGCTGGATCGGGTGTACAAGTTTTTAAGGTTGAAACAGTGGCAAAGCGATGTAACTGATGGGTTTGGCAAAAAAGACACTGCAAAATGCCTATGCATAATGCGAAACATTTAAATCCCGTTATCCCGTTCCCGCATTAAACTTGACGGCCTCATTTGTACGCAATTTATGTTGCAGAAATTCATAGCCGACAATCGCTGCCGAAGAATAGCAGCTTGCAGCCTGCATTGACGAAATAAGTATTTATTGGAATTGACCATGTTAAATCAGGAAAATCAAGATGCCCAAGTTTTGCTCAGCAACCTGCCTCGCGGTAAACATCTCGCAATTATTGGTAGCACTTCATTTTGGCATACAGATAGTGAAAAAACCTGCCATGCACTTGGCTACGCATGGGCAGACTTGCCGGACGCGGTATTGTTGACAGGCGGTGTTAGTGGCATAGGGGAAGCATGTGGGCGCAGTTTTTATCAGCGCCGTCTGGACTTAAAGTTGCCTGATCAAGTATTTCATATTTTGCCGCATGGCATGGCAGCATGGGATTATGGTCAGACCTTATATGCGGGCCAGGATATGTCTGAGCGCCGTGCCATATTGGCTCGCATGGTGTCAGTGTATGTTGTCATCGAAGGTGGTCCTGCTACGGCGGATGAGGTGAGGATAGCACTGGCAAACGGTGCTATCGTGATTCCACTGGCCCGCTCCGGTGCTTGCGCACGCGCTACCTATACGCAGATAGTCAAGCCTGCACAGGTCGACAGCAATGCGTGGGCTATACTTGGCAATGATGCTGCGTCCATAGAGCAAACTGTGTCTGCAACAATGAAAATTATCTTGGGTTTGTTTTCAACTGAGATGCGCAAGTGAGCTGATAGCTTATGATGACTGGCTGCTTTGGTCAGGGGGTGCTTATTTTTTTCCTTCAAACTTGCTCTGGTCAACTTGTAAGTCTGGCAGATAGTTGGCCGCGACGATATCGACGATACGTCCCAGCAGTGCATTCGAGCGATTGCTCAGTATGATGATGCTCAAACCTGGTTCAACAAAGCGGCTGAACTGGGTCGTGAAACCCTGCCATGCACCATCATGTTCCACTACCGTATAGTGCTTCATGGTGGACATGGCCCAGCCATAGCCGTAGGGGTAGTTGCCACCCTTGTTGAGTTTGACAGGCGTCCAGCTGGCCTGTTTCATGGCGGTGCTGAGTATTTGTTCGCCTCGTAGCGCAATATCCCACAAGGCCAGGTCGTGCGCAGTCAGGTACAGGCTGCCATCGGCTGTGGAATTGAGGCTGGGGGATACCCATTCCTGATTTTTGTACTGGCCATCCACCACATCATAACCAGCGGCCCGGTGCATGATGATGTCGCGTTCATTGATGATGCGTGTTTGCATGCCCAGAGGCTGGAAAATTCTTTCGCGTAATTGCTCGCCATAAAACTTGCCACCGACCTGGTTGCAAATAAAACCCAGCAAATGGTAGCCGGTATTACTATAAGACCATTTCTCGCCGGGCTGGAACAAGAGCGGCACCGAGGCGGCAATCCGGATCAGGTCCTGGTCACGGTAATCCTGGTGCAAATTGACTTTTTCTTCGGCATCGCGCAGGCCTGAGGTATGGCTCAGCAAATGATGGATGCGGATATTTTTCCAGATAGCCGGGGTATTTTTGAGGTACTTCGAAACTGGGTCATTCAGCTTGAGCTTGCCATCCTTTTCCAGCAACAGCACCAGCGCCGCAGTAAATTGCTTGCCGACCGAGCCTGACTGGAAGATGGTCTTTTCACTGACTGCAACCTGATGCTCCAGATTGGCCCAGCCATAGCCTTGCTCACGCACGATCTTGCCATCTTTGACCACTGCCAGACCCAGGCCGGGTATTTGCTGGCGCTGCATTTCTGCTTGTATCGCTTCATCCAGTGCGTCGGCACGGGCAGGGCTGGCAAGGAGGAGCAGGCTGGCTATCGCCAGGCTTGATATGTGACGCAGGGTAGTTAGCATGAGGTGTAAAAAAAGCGGTGAAAATAAAGGGCAACGTATGCTAGAAATTTTCAGCAGGATATCAAACCCGGCATGATACAAATGATAAATCCAGCGAGAGCGCCCAGTGTCCCCGCCAAGTACGATGAAAACTTTTTGCGCTATCTGTGCGTGGGTTAATTCAGCCATGAATTCTATAACGAAGTCTTCAGAACGATAAAACAATGGCTCTGTCAGGAGTATTGCGGACCGTGCAGCCATAACCCAAGGTCCCAGACCTTGCGGCTGAACCATGACTCGTTGCCAGTATCCGCAAACCCATATCACCTCGCTTGTAAGTTAAGTCCAGTGGACAGAATGTCAATGCCACGGCGATCAAAAATAAAACACCAGCATATTCTTTTGCTCTCCTAGTTTGCCAGATTACCAAAGGCAGGGATATGACCGAGAAAATCAGCCAGTATCCCAATGAATATCTATATGCAATAGTGGCAAGTACGAAATAGACAGTAAGCATGGCTATTAGGATTGCCAATCCCTTGAGGATATGCATACCCCAGCGCAGGCCGAGGATTAGAACAGCAGAGTCTGAATTTACCCGGAACATCAGATTCAACAAGAAAAATCAATCAAGCCAGTGTATAAGCAAATGAAAATACCAGCCAAAGCACCAAGTGCCAGGCCTGAAATGACAAGCAGGGTTTTGAGCAGGATTTGCCATGAGCTTAGAGTTGGCTTGGCTGTCGCTTGCTGCTCAATATCCAATCCAGTGCCAGTACCATCGCTCATGATTTACCGCCTTCACCTCGGGCTGCAATACGCTTCTGTATCAAGCCTTCCAGGTCATCTGCCTTTAAGCCAGCGGATTTGACCGCGGACATTATCGTAGCGGCATCCATGCCACCAGCGCGCGATGCCTCGACCAGGCTCCAGGTGCGGGCAGCGCGGCTACCGCTGCGGCAATACAGCAATACTGGGCCCTGATTTTTTTCCAGGGCTTGCTGCAGGGCGGTTACGCTGGCATCTGGTATATCACCATGCGGTATGGGAATATAAGTAAATTTCATGCCGGCTGCCAGCGCATTTTTTTCTATGGTGGCTGCACTTGCCTGGTTGGGGGCTTCACCGTCCGGGCGCATGGCAATGATGTTCTGTATGCCTTGCTGCTTGAGTGCCGCTATACTTTCTGGCGTAATTTGCTCGGTGACTTGGATTTGCCCATGCAGATGATGGGTGGCAGGTGCCATTTTTTTTTCATCCGCTGGCGCAGCAGATTTTGCCGTATCCAGGCGCGAATACGCTGCCATACCTACAATGGCCAGCGTGCCAGCCAGTATGGAGATCGCAAAAAGAGCCTTATTACCAGGTAATTTCATGAAAATAATCGTGCCTGTGTCAGATAGCTCAAGCATACCATGCTGACGTAGTAAAATTCATGGGTCAGAAACATCACAGTTTATTTTCCTTTAGGGTATCCATGCAAAAATCCATCGCCATGTTGATTGTATTGTGCTGCAGCGTATTGTCCCCTCTCAAGGTACAGGCTGAACCTGAGTTGATCATCCTGGTGCGCCATGCTGAAAAAGCGACAGACAACCCGGCTGATCCATCCTTGTCTGCACTTGGTCAGGCGCGGGCACAGGCTTTGGCAACGGCTTTGCAATATAGTGGCGTGAACAGTATCTACACCACTCAGTTCAAGCGCACGCGTGAAACCGCGCTGCCACTGGCACAGGCCAGGAATATTACGCCGCAGGTGCTGGGTGCAAAGCGCGGCGCAGAACATATCAATGAAGTGGTGACTGCAGTGCGTGCCAGCAGTGGCGTGGTGCTGGTGGTGGGACATGGCAATACTGTACCCGCCATTGCCACTGCACTTGGTGCACCCGCCATGAAAGAATTTTGTGAAAGCAGTTTCAGTCATATGCTGGTGTTGCGCCCGACCGCGCTGGGTCTGCATATGGTGCAAAGCCGATATGGCGTAGTTGAAGCCGGTAGCACGGAAGCCAACTGCCAATGATGCCGTTAAAATCCTATCAGATAGTAATCAGAAAGTAACAACGAGGAGCAAGCATGACTAACTCTGCCACACTGCCGCGCTGGTCCATCATCATGCCTTTTGCTGCCTGGATTATTCTGGGTGGCGGCTTGTTGATTACTGCACAGCTATATGCCATCCTGCTGACCATCGCCTTGTTTGGCGGTGTGCTGACCGCTGTCTATCATGCTGAAGTGGTGGCGCACAAGATAGGTGAGCCCTTTGGCACACTCTTGCTGGCTCTGGCGGTGACCCTGATAGAAGTTGCCCTGATTGTCTCGCTGATGCTGGCCGGCGGGGAAGCCACGTCCGGTCTGGCGCGTGATACCGTGTTTGCAGCCATCATGATTATTCTCAATGGCATCATAGGCCTGTGTTTGCTGGCTGGTGCCAGCCTGCACAAGGAGCAAAGTTTCAGCCTGCAAGGTGCCAGCACTTCACTGGCAACACTGGCGGCACTGGCCATCCTGACCCTGGTCCTGCCCAACTTTACCTCGACTGCACATGGGCCAGTCTACAGCCCCAGCCAGCTGGCTTTCATTGCTATCGTGTCGCTGGTCTTGTATGGCACTTTTGTACTGGTGCAAACCGTGCGTCACCGCGATTATTTTTTGCCTGCCGAAGCGGTTGCCGATGAAGAAGTGCATGCTGCCCTGCCCAGCAATGGCGTGGCCTGGACCAGTGCCGGTTTGCTGATGCTGTGCCTGGGTGTAGTCGTGTTGCTGGCCAAGTCACTGGCCCCCACGCTGGAGCATGCTGTCGCTGCGGCTGGCGCACCACAGGCTCTGGTTGGCATCATCATCGCCATCGTGGTGTTATTGCCTGAAGGTGTTGCGGCATTTCGTGCTGCCCGAGCCAACCGCCTGCAAACCAGCATCAACCTGGCGCTGGGTTCTGCCCTGGCGAGCATAGGCTTGACGATACCGGTGGTGGCAGTAATTTCACTGACCACAGGCTGGTCGCTGACCCTGGGGCTGGATGCCAAGTCCATGATACTGCTGTTATTGTCGCTGATGATTACCACCATCTCGCTGGGGACAGGGCGCACCACCATCATGCAGGGGACTATCCATTGCGTGATTTTTGCGGTGTATTTGTTTACGACTATCGTGCCGTAAATTTTTCTTGCGATTCACGGTGGAGATAGTAAATGGATAGTCGTAAGGCGCATAGCAATGCGCCTTACGTCACTATGCATCCCCGGCAAAACGCAGTCGCCAGCCACGTTTTTCAATCTTGCGGATATTCTCCGCCAGTTTCAGCTCTTGCAGATAGAGCATGGCGTGTTTGAGTTCGCGGTCTTGCATATCACCTTCAAACATATTGATACGCACCAGATTGCCATAGTTGCGGCGCAGTTTTTTGGGCGTGTCATCGAGCATGATGATATTTTCCAGCCGGTAGCCGCGGCGCTTGACCTTTTGCAGGTTTTTGACCCATTCAAAATCCTGGTATTCCGGATTGAACACGCGGGTACAACGCTGTCTGGCCCAGATGAATTTCAGCGGAGGGTCTTCACCAAACAAATGTTTGACGATGATGGCAGCATAATCTTCAGAAGCTGAAGTCCAGACGGCGCACTCAAAATGTTCCAGGCAAAATGCGATGAATTCCCTGACATGCGGACGCAGATAAACGTGATAGGAAAAGAACTGGAAATCAGCTTCATGTGCGAGCTGTGTTTCAGTCGCATAGATCAGGGTTTCATCCAGATCGAGTATCAGTAACTTCTTGTTCATGCAGATGCTGCACTGTTCAGTCAGGTAAAAAGTGCTTCGTTGTCCGTGAGAGAAACAATATAGCAGGAAGCGACACCGCTTGTCCAAGCGTCAGTCTGGCAGAGCTAATAAACCCCTGGCTCCAGATAGGCGTCACCCAAGACCACACGGGCCATACGATGGCTGACATGCTTGAGCAGTTTTTCTGCAAAGGGTGAAGTCGTGCTGTACATGAAGTATTCACCGTGGGGGTTGCGGGCGAAGATGGTCAGGCTTAGTGGCTGG
>Ga0207952_1000212_pt1 | contig 59169 bp, 49 predicted proteins | sample SubbioR12Aug_8Ca_FD_184831 | JGI IMG/M metagenome (GOLD analysis project Ga0207952, IMG submission 184831) | Serpentinite rock and fluid subsurface biosphere microbial communities from McLaughlin Reserve, California, USA - CR12Aug_8Ca (SPAdes) | ecosystem: Environmental > Terrestrial > Deep...
GGGCGAGTGTACATGCGTTTGATTTCGGCGGTATTCGAGTCATATTCTTTGTAAGCTCCGATGCCAACCGGAAACTCATTTTTATAAACAATCAGCACATTTTTAAGCAAACTGGATTTGTTGAATTGCGCGTAAAACTCGTGGTCGTCGCCATCTAAAACTCGCAAATAAGCATCTAATTCGGCTACTAACTGTCCGAAGTCGGGGTGGTCTGAAGTAGTTCGAATCAGTTTCATGATTAATTTTCAGGATTTTCTCCAATTTCTTCAAACGAATGGAACAACTCTTTGCTGATGCGCAAGTCTTCTTTGTTAACCACATAGGTTTTCGACAAGCTGTCGTGCCAACCTATGCAAGGTGTTCCGAAAAACGAAAAGACTTCAAAAGGAATCAAACGACACAAACTGCGGATTAAAACAGCATTGGCAGTAGGTTTTTCTCCGTATTCGTCTACCACTACGGTTTTGGTCATGAGTTTGCCAACTGTAGTACCAAAAAAGATTTCAAAAACATTGTAATAAATCAGTAACACTACCAAACCGATGGTGAGTTCTTGAATGCGTGTGATGTTTTGGAAAAAAAGGACTATCTCTTCATTGCCTGTTAAAACCCCAATAATAGCGGCTATCATACCTATAACAAATGTTAGTCCCAAACGAGCCACATAATCGATAACAAAGTTGGCAAAACGCTTACCGTTAGAGGCAATAATTTCGTCGGGTATGGTATATTGACGGTTACTCATGTGTTACTCTTTTTCGTTGGCCAAGAAAAAATGCCGGGATTTCTTTGGGTATTGGTTGTAGCTTTTATCGCTGGGATTGGCAATGACGGATTTGATGTTGATTTCGTCTCCGACTTTAAAATGGGCTTCGGTATATTGGTAATCCAATAAATACTCGCCGCAATAATAATTACCGTTTTCGTCTTTTTGGATGATGCCGGTGTAGACTCCTTTTTTTTGTTTTGACATGGTTTACCGATATTAAATCCCTAACGGGATTGGCCCTAGCCCCGATTGTAGTGGAAATCCTTTTTAATTTTAAAAAGATTGGAACGTAAAGCGGGATTAGCTCCTAAAATTAATCAAAAAACAGCCATCTCTTGACAGCTGTTTTTCAATTAGTAATTCGTAATTCTAAATTCGTAATTGTTTACGATCCGCACATTTCGCAGTCGTCACCACCATTGGCGGCAGCGGCACGAGCGCGTTCTACCATAGCGGCAAAATCTTCGGCGGTCATTTCTCCGTTTTCGGTTGGTGCTACTACTTCTACAGCCACCGGTTCGGCGGTTGGTTCTGCTTTTTTATCGTTGTTTAACGTAAACTTGATAGCATCTACTGCAGCTTTGGTTCTTAGGTAATACATACCGGTTTTTAAGCCGCTTTTCCAAGCGTAGAAGTGCATTGACGTTAGTTTGGCAAAGTTGGCGTCTTGCATGAACAAGTTCAACGATTGTGACTGGTCGATAAAATACCCTCTGTGTCTCGACATGTCGATGATGTCTTTCATAGACATTTCCCAAACGGTTTTGTAAAGTTCTTTTAAGTCGGCCGGAATTCTTTCAATATTTTGTACCGAACCGTTGTGACGCATAATTTCCTGTTTCAAGTCTTCGTTCCACAAACCGCGTTTTACCAAGTCTTCCAATAAGTGTTTGTTCACTACGATAAACTCGCCCGACAATACGCGACGCGTATAAATGTTAGAAGTATATGGTTCGAAAGCTTCGTTGTTTCCTAAAATTTGCGAGGTTGAAGCGGTTGGCATAGGCGCCATCAACAAAGAGTTTCTTACCCCGTGTTGCATAACTTCTTTGCGCAAGCTGGCCCAATCCCAACGGCCTGATAAATCTTCATCTTTTAATCCCCAAAGGTTGTATTGGAATTCTCCTTTGGAAATAGGAGAACCTTCAAAAGTAGAATACGGTCCCTCTTCTTTGGCCATTTCCATTGAAGCGGTAACCGCAGCAAAATAAATGGTTTCGAAGATGTCTTGGTTTAATTGTTTGGCTTCGTCGCTGGTGAAAGGCATTCTCAACAAGATGAAGGCATCAGCCAAACCTTGAACACCCAATCCTACCGGACGGTGACGCATATTAGAATTTTCAGCTTCTTTAACCGGGTAGTAATTTCTGTCGATTACTTTATTAAGGTTGCGGGTTACGCGTTTGGTTACGTTGTATAACAATTGGTGGTTGAATTGGCCGTTTTCCACAAACATTGGTAGGGAAATTGAAGCCAAGTTACACACGGCAATTTCATCTTCGGAAGTGTACTCCATGATTTCGGTACACAAGTTAGACGAGCGAATGGTTCCCAAATTCTTTTGGTTGGATTTACGGTTCGCTGCGTCTTTGTACAGCATATACGGTGTTCCGGTTTCAATTTGTGATTCGAGGATTTTCTCCCACAACTCACGGGCTTTGATGGTTTTACGACCACGACCTTGGGCTTCGTAAGAAGTATATAAGGCATCAAATTCGTCTCCGTACACATCGTATAGGCCGGGACATTCATTCGGACACATCAAAGTCCAAGTGCTGTCTTCTTCCACTCGTTTCATGAACAGGTCGCACATCCACATGGCGTAGAATAAATCGCGGGCACGCATTTCTTCTTTTCCGTGGTTCTTTTTCAAGTCAAGGAAATCCATGATATCGGCATGCCATGGTTCAATATAAACGGCAAAACTACCTTTGCGTTTTCCGCCGCCTTGGTCTACGTAACGTGCGGTATCGTTGAATACGCGTAACATTGGTACAATTCCGTTAGAAGTACCGTTAGTGCCACGGATATAGGAACCTGTAGCGCGAACATTGTGGATAGACAACCCTATTCCACCGGCAGATTGTGAAATCTTAGCGGTGTTTTTCAAGGTATCGTAAATCCCGTCGATGCTATCGTCTTTCATGGTCAATAAGAAACAAGAAGACATTTGTGGTTTAGGTGTTCCGGCATTGAATAAGGTAGGTGTAGCATGCGTAAAGAACTTTTTCGACATTAAGTCGTAAGTTTCAATTACCGCATCAAGGTCGTTTAAGTGAATCCCGACAGAAACACGCATTAACATGTGTTGCGGACGCTCTACAATTTTACCGTTGATTTTCAATAAATACGAACGCTCTAAGGTTTTAAAACCGAAATAATCGTAATTGAAATCGCGATTGTATATGATGTGTGAGTTTAAGAACTCTGCATTTTCTTGGATAACGTTGTGCACTTCTTCAGAAAGTAGCGGTGCGGCTTGGTTGGTTCTTGGGTTAACATAGTGATACATTTCGTTCATGGTTTCCGAGAACGATTTGTTGGTGTTTTTATGCAAGTTGGAAATAGCAATACGAGCGGCTAATTGTGCATAATCCGGGTGCGTAACTGTCATCGATGCGGCAGTTTCGGCAGCCAGGTTGTCGAGTTCGGAAGTGGTTACGCCGTCGTACAATCCTTCGATAACTTTCATCGCTACTTTTACAGCGTCTACCAATTCATTTAAACCATAGCATAGTTTTTTAATTCTATCCGTGATTTTGTCAAACATTACCGGTTCTTTGTGACCGTCTCTTTTTACTACGTACATACTTGTTAGTTTTTGTGAAATAGAGAATCCCTTCGCTACTTCGAGTTACTTGTTTTGTTTTTTGTTAATCCCTTAACTTGCAGAAGAAGCTTCTGCGGTTTTATGAGGAGCAAATCCGGCTGTCCGTTGTATCTTTTTTTGTTTGTGCTTCGACAAGCTCAGCATGACAAACAAAAAAAGGATGCCACTGCCATCCGGGCTAGGCTACTGCATTTCTTAGAAGTCAGCGTCGAAGCTGATTTTTTGATCTTCGGTATCTTTCGACATTACGCCGGCTTTTTGGTACTCGGCCACACGTTTTTCGAAGAAATTGGTTTTCCCTTGCAGTGAAATCATGTCCATGAAATCAAAAGGATTGGTAGAGTTGTAGACTTTTTTACAACCTAATTCCACTAGTAGTCGGTCGGCCACAAACTCTAAATATTGTGTCATCAAAGCCGCGTTCATTCCAATCAAACTTACCGGTAAGGATTCGGTGATGAATTCGCGCTCAATATTCAACGCATCGGTGATGATTTCTGTGATTCTGGCTTTAGACACTTTGTTCACCAAATGGTGATTGTGCAAGTGCACCGCAAAATCACAGTGAACGCCTTCGTCGCGAGAAATTAATTCGTTAGAGAAAGTTAATCCCGGCATTAATCCGCGTTTCTTCAACCAATAAATAGAACAAAAAGCTCCTGAGAAGAAAATCCCTTCTACCGCAGCAAAAGCAATCAATCTTTCGGCAAACGAATCCGATTTAATCCAACGCAAAGCCCATTCGGCCTTTTTCATAATGGCCGGAAATACTTCAATCGCGTGGAAAAGATCGTTTTTCTCGGCTTCGTCTTTTACATAGGTATCAATTAACAACGAGTAAGTTTCGCTGTGAATATTTTCCATCATAATTTGGAAACCATAGAAAAATTTAGCTTCCGGATATTGTACTTCATTGACAAAATTTTCGGCTAAATTTTCATTCACTATACCATCAGAAGCAGCGAAGAAAGCCAAAATATGTTTGATAAAGTACTTTTCATCATCATTTAACTTGTTATTCCAATCCGATAAATCCTGGTGTAAATCGATTTCTTCGGCGGTCCAAAAACTGGCTTCCATTTTTTTGTACCAATCCCAAATATCATGATGTTTGATAGGGAAAATCACGAAGCGGTTTTTGTTTTCTTGTAAAATTGGTTCGATAGCGGCCATTTTGAATTATTTTTTTGGATTATTTGGGAGAAATTTACTTAAATCTGTCTGTTACAAAGATTGTCAAACCAAACGTAAAATGAAAGTCAAACTTATTCACAATCGGCTTTAGTTTTTAACAAATATGGATTTTGTTTAACCTTTTTAATCATTTTTTAAGTTATTGATTTTCAGAGATTTATTTTTTTAAAAATCATCAAAAAGCCCTAAAACAAAGGGAATTAAGAATTTACTGATGGTGAAATTTTAACATTTTAAAAACTTCTGAAAACAAGATTTTAGGGATAAAAAAAGTGGCTTTCTGAGTACAGAAAGCCACTTTATCAAAAGTTAAAGCCAAACGCTTGTTTTAGTCTTCGGAAATATAGGTTTTATTCCCGTTTTTGTTGATGTAATATTTACCGCCTCTTGGCCCGGTATATACTTTCTTTCCTTTATAAGAACCGGTTACTTTGTCTTTGTTGTTTTTTGGGGCTTTTTCTTTCGACTCTCTTTCTTTGACTTCTTTTTTGGCTTTGGCTTCTGCTTTATTGGCGGCAGATTTGGCTTTGCCTTCCGCCGATTTCATTTCGCCTTTTGCTGAAGCATTATTATCTTTTGATTTGAAACGCTTGTCCGGTGTTCCATCCTTTTTTAAAGGCACGTCTGCTTTCTTATAGCGTTTGTCGGGCGTTCCGTCTTTTTTCAAAGGCACCGCTGTTGCTTCTTTTTTCGCCTTGTCTTTAGTTGCTTTTTCGGTTTTAGCCTTTGCTTTTTCGGCTTTGGTTTCCTGTGCTGTGGCGTTTACCATGAAGGCAAACAAAAAACACAACAAAAATAATTTTCTCATAATGCTTGCTTTTTAGTTGATGACTAAAATTACTAAAAAAAACACTTCCAAAAATCATTCCGCTTAAAAATATGCTCTTAACTGAACATTACCGGTATGTATGGTTTGACTGGTTTCCGATTTTCGCCCTTGGTAATTGATATTGATGTCTAAGTATTGGGTTAGATTCTTCTGTAACAACAAGCGCCACGTTAAATTTCGGCCCGGACGCAAGCCTTCTAACATTTGAAACGCAACCGGCTGGGAAGCATCGCCTTCAAACGTATTTTGGTACAGCGAAAATTCGCCGTTGGCTGTAATCTTATTTTCACCGGCATAAGTAAAAGAAGTTCCGAAACGTTGTTGGGATAAGGTTTCTAAATTACCTTGTCGGTTTTCCTTGTTTTGGTATTCGTAAAAAATATCCCAGCTCGCATTCTTGCTGAACAAATAGGAAATCTTCGGGTTAATTTGATAGCCCTCGACTTTAAAATTCTTGCTTTCATAATTCTCCGAGGTCAATCCGCTTTGGTTGATTTTTGTTCCGAAATTAAACAACCAAACTTTTTTCAGTAAATGCGTATACTGCAACTGATGCGATTGGTTTTGACTGGATTGTGAACCTACCGTTAATAAGGCACGGAGTTCATTTTGGGTATAATTATAGGTAACCGAATGTTTTTGCTTCCCGCGATTGTAGAAAAAACTATTGCGGAAACTGGTGTTTAATCCTAATTGGTTATCACTATTATTAGGTAGCGGATTCAAATCGAAATTGCCGCCTTCTCTTCTGATTTTGCGTTCGATTAAATAGGATGTTTGATTGTAAAAATGCGACAGGAACTTTTTAAATCCTTTGGCGTTTTGCCACTGCGCGGGATTTAAAGTCAGCGATTGAGAGAATTTATTTTGATGGGTTTTCACAAAAACTTGGTTCGGTAAAAACACCCGTACGTATTTGGCTTGGTCGGGAAAAGGCGCGACTTCAAACTCTTGTAATTCCTGAATCCCGTTGTTGTTGTAATCTATCCAAGTGAAAACGCCTTGTCCGGGTTCGACTTCCAAATACGTAAATTCCTGTTGTGCAATGGTGCCTGAAGTGGTTTCATAAGCTGTACTAAGCTGTACTTTTTGCTTAAAAAACTGATCGTTGTACAACAATCTGGAGTTGAGCGACGGTTCGTTTTCGCGGTCGGCTTCTTCAAATTTCAGATTGCGGTAATTGACAAACAAAGATAGATTGGTTTTGTCGTTTTGAATCAGGCGCGATTTTAAGTAATACGATTGCGAAGTGTTGACTCTTTTTACCAAACCGTTTTGCAAACTGTCGTTTACCCTTTGCAAATAACCCAGTTCTACAAAGACTTTGGCACTATCTCCCCGGCCGACAAAAGCACCGTATTCGGTAAATTTCTGGCTTAACGCAGACAACTGATTGGTCGCCGCCAAACGCTCTTTATTATCTTCCAAACGTAACGTTCCGCCAATCCAATTCTTCTTAAAATGGTAGCGCGCTTGCGATTGGTTTCTAACGAAGGTAGATTTAGCAAAATTTCCGTCGCTGTTCAAAACGCTGGTATTTTGTTGTAAGTTCCATTGATTGAGTTTGAAAAATCCGTTAACCGAGTGACGATTACCGTTAAAGCTTTTGGAAAAATCCAACTTCTCAAATTGATAGGTCAACTTTCCTTTTTGCGGCAGGGTAAAATCCAACCCGTTCACCAGCAAACTTTGATTTCCGGAGAAAGTGGTCAAGTTCCAATCGCGGTTGAATTCGATATTAAATAACCGCTCAATGGTTCTGAAATTTTCTTGTATAAATTGGTAGTTCCCAAAAGCATCAACCTGCCATTTTTTAGTGAGTAATCGTTGTTTGAAATTGAGCTTTCCGGCTACACCTTTATTGTCTTCATCGTCTAAAGAAGAAAACAAATTTTGGTCGTTGTTGCTCACGCCCAATTCAAAATCGATTGCGGTTTTTTCATTCGGATTGTATTTCCCTAAAACAGTGGCGATTTGGATTTTCGTCGGTGCTACCAATCGCACTACCGGCTCGTAATTGCCTTGCGGAATGCCGGCAACAGGTTCAACATACTGGTAAATTTTTCCGATAGCCGCGGTATTGGTTAGGATGTAATTGCCTAAGTTATTGCCCACCAAAGTAAAGCGTACATTATACAATTCGTCGTTCGGGTTGTTCGAATATTCAAAAACCTCAACGCCGTTTACGATGACTTTTTTGTACAAAATTTTATTGTCAGAATACGTATCAAGGTAAGCCGATGGTGCGTTCATTTGGTTGATGTCGTCTCCGGCGTTGTTGAGTATGTCGACTTGCTCGGGCGACAAACTTTGCTGTAAAGGTTGGTTCTTGACATCGTTTTCAGAATACAAATAGCCGCCCAAACTCCATTTTTTAGCCGTATGATTTACGCCACCGTAGGTCACAAAACGCGTGTAATTTCTATCCGAATATTGGTATTCGATTACAATTCGCATTTCGGAATTGATGGGAAACAAAGACGTAAAGGTTATTTCTCCTGCATTATAATCAATGATATAATCGTTGTTTTCGCCTCGTTTTTTGAGTATTCCGTTTACATAAACCCTTTCCGAACCCGAAATCACCAACACATACAACTCGCCGTTATTGCCGCGCAACTTGTACGGGCCTTGATTGCCTTCTTGTCCGGTAAAAGTGCTTCGGGCATATTGACCACGGACCAGAGCAGCCGAAGCAAAAATTTCGGTTTTGTTGTCTTCCTCGCCCAGCGTGAACCGGGTAGCCAAACCTTGCACTTTTTTGTTGAAATTAAGGAAACGCGATTGCCGATTTTCCAGGAATAAATCGCCGGCGCGTATGCTCCATTTATCGGTAAACAATTCGATGAAAATTTGGTCAAATTCGTCTAACTTTTGGGAATAACCGTTTTCCTGCAGCGGAATATTAGAATCCTGAATCGAAGCCCGAAGCGAGACTTTATCAGAGATTTTTCCGGTGATTTGTAAATCTAAATTCGAGGTTACCGATGCATTTTGATTGTTTCCGATGGTTACGCCGCGTGTAATGCTACCGGAAGTATTTAAGCCTTCAAACGGGACAAACTTTTTCACCGAACGGTCGGTTTTAACCAAAAATCCGGCTTCGTTAGGCACCACTTTGTCTTGGTCGTAAATGCTGTAGGTTTTGGTTAAAAATTCCGGATAGTTAAAATAGCGAATGGTAATGGTGTCGGTGACCGTGAAATTGCTTTTAAAAACTAACTTTCCTTTTTTGAAATCGATTTTATAGAATGACGTATCGACTTCTTTGCCTTCGCGAGTGAGTAGTTTGAAGAAACTCGGGCTGATACTGACTTTTTCAATGGCGATGGTATCTTTGGAAGGCAGGATTTTTTTGGTTCGGTACAGCGAATTGATTTCCTGAGCTGAAAGCCCGGAAAAACTGAATAATACCAACAATAAAAGCCCTTTTTTCAGCATATCTTAATAACGTAAAAATAGGCTTTTTAATATAAAAAAACCGCGAACACTTTATATTTTAGTCTTCGCGGTTTGGGTTTACTCTTTAGTAACCACTTGCAAGGTTTCACGAGAAATTTGTTTCAGCAAGACGGTTTTCCCTTTTTCTACCATTTCGGCGGCTTCTTTATTGAAGTGACGAATGGTGTACAAAGAAACGTTTTCGTTGTAAGCCACTTTGAATTTTTTAGCCAATATATTTTTCAAATCGTTGAAATTGCCGAATTTGTCTTCCACACAAACTGAGAAACTAATGGCCGAATTTTGAATCAAGCTTACCTTCATTTTGTATTGGTGGAACAGCGCAAAAATTTCGCTGATGTTTTCTTCCATGATGAAGGAAAAATCGATAGACGACAATGAAATCAACAATTGATCTCTTTTCACAATATAACATGGCGTGTGCGGCTCTAAATCTTTGCCTTTGGAAACACTGGTTCCTGGCAATAGCGGATTGATAAACGATTTAACGTGCAACGGAATTTCCTTTCTTTGTAATGGTTGCAAGGTTTTCGGGTGAATTACTGTGGCACCGTAGAATGCTAATTCAATAGCTTCGCGATAGGAAATTTGATTCAACAATATGGCGTTTTCAAAGTAGCGCGGATCAGCATTCATCACACCCGGAACATCTTTCCATATGGTTACGCTTTCGGCATTCAAACAATAGGCAAAAATAGCCGCTGTGTAATCAGAACCTTCACGACCCAAAGTAGTGGTGAAATTGTTTTCATCGGAACCTAAAAATCCTTGGGTAATATTGAGCGCTTTTTTCTTTACCCCTTTTGAAATGAGTTGTTGGGTTTTTTCCCAATCCACATTAGCATCGCGGTAAGTATTGTCGGTTTTGATAAAATTGCGCACATCAATCCAATTGTTTTTTAAGCCGGCTTGGGCAAAATAGTGGCTGACAATCGTTGTAGAGATAATTTCGCCGTAGCTTACCACTTGGTCGTACACAAAGTTGTAGTTGGGCGATTTGTTGCTTCGGATAAAATACTCCAAATCGGCAAAATGACTGTTCACGGCAAAATACACATCATGTTCTTCATCTTCGAACAAATCCATCAAAATTTGGTAGTGGTATTTCTTGACTTCTTGTAAGGAAGAATGCAATTCGTTCGATTTCTCGAAATAATTTTTAATCACAACTTCCAACGCATTTGTGGTCTTTCCCATAGCGGAAATCACCAAAAGCGTGTCTTCGTGACCTACTTTTTCCAATACACTGAATACGTTTTTAATCCCATCGGCATCTTTTACTGAAGCGCCACCAAATTTGAAAATTCTCATTATAAATTAGTTAAAAAGTCATTGATTCCTTGTTCGTCCATTTGTACTACATCCCAATCGGCTAAGATTTTGGCGCCCGATTTTTTATAGAATTCGATGGCCGGCGTATTCCAATCCAACACATTCCACTCGATTCTGCGTACGTTGTCTGCTTTACCTTGCTCTATAATTTTGGTGTACAACGCCAAGCCTAAACCACTGCCGCGCATTTCTTCTTTGACGATTAAATCCTCCAAGTGGATTGTTCTGCCTTTCCAAGTGGAATAGCGGTAATAGTATAAAGCCATGCCTACAATTTGCTTCTCTTGTTCGCTATCGCTTGAGTCATTCTCTACTTCGGCTACAAAAGTATAAAAGAGTGGATTTTCACCGAAACCGTCTCGTTCTAAATCGGCCACAGTTACTACAACCGCATCGGGTTCTTTTTCAAAAATGGCCAATTCTCGAATCAAATCCAAAACGGCCGGCATGTCTTTTTTTTCACCTTTGCGGATGTTCATCTGCTGTAAAATTTTGCTTAGTCACCATTAGACAAAAAAGGTCTAGGGTGCACAAAAATACAATTAATAATTTCTTTTAGGAATAGATTTTTTCTTTGACAATTTTAGCGATATTTGCACCCACAACTACAACGATTTCGTAATGGAAGAACGCAACAAAACCTTAGGGGAATTTATCATCGAAAAACAAGAGGAATTCAAATATTCCTCGGGCGAATTATCTCGCATTATCAACTCCATCCGATTGGCTGCCAAAGTAGTCAATTATAAAGTAAACAAAGCCGGATTGGTGGATATAGTGGGCGCTGCCGGAGACCAAAATATTCAAGGCGAAGACCAACAAAAGCTGGACGTTTATGCCAATGAAGTGTTTATCCAAACCTTGATTAATCGCGAAATCGTATGCGGTATCGCTTCAGAAGAAAATGATGATTATATTACTGTAGCCGGTTCTGATAACAGTCATAGCAACAAATATGTGGTGTTGATGGATCCGCTCGATGGTTCATCCAATATCGACGTAAATGTTTCTGTAGGCACCATTTTTTCGGTTTATCGCAGGGTAACACCTGTGGGTACTCCGGTTAGCATTCAAGATTTTCTACAACCCGGAACCCAACAAGTAGCAGCGGGTTATGTTATTTACGGCACCTCAACCATGTTGGTTTATACTACCGGACACGGCGTGAATGGTTTTACTTTGAATCCGGCCATCGGTACATTTTACTTATCGCACCCCAATATGCAATTTGCCAAAGACGGTAATATTTACTCTATCAACGAAGGGAATTATGTCCATTTTCCGCAAGGCGTAAAAGATTACATTAAATACTGCCAGCTCGAAGAAGGTGATCGCCCTTACACGTCCCGCTACATAGGAAGTTTAGTATCCGACATTCACCGCAACATGATTAAAGGCGGTATTTATATTTATCCCACGAGTTCCAAATCGCCGAACGGAAAATTGCGTTTGTTGTACGAATGTAATCCTATGGCATTCATAACAGAACAAGCGGGTGGAAAAGCTACCGACGGTTTTGGCAGAATCATGGAAATCCAACCGACAGCACTACACCAACGCGTACCATTCTTTTGCGGCAGTTATAATATGGTGAAAAAAGCGGAAGAGTTTATGGCGAAGTATGTTTAAGTGATTGAGTGGCTGTTTTGCAAATTCTTAATGCTTTTACAAAGTATGAAGAATCATAAAAAGAAAATAATTAAGTAATAGATTGTTAAAAAATTGTTAAATTATTGATTTGTAAGTTTTGTTTTACTTTGAATTTGTAGGTATAAACTTTAAAAATCAATTAAGATGAAAAGACAACTTTTAACAACATTATTTGCTTGTACATTTCTATTATCTTGCTCAAATGAGAGTATTAGTGAAAAAAAAATGTCATCAGAATCTTTTTCAAAAGGAAGATGTCCGGAAGGAACTACTGAGGTATGGACTTATGAAGCAGATGGTTTTAGATTTAAAAGGCCCAAATTCAATTGCGAAAGCGGCTTTTGGTTTTGTACTTACGGAGGCGGATGGGTTTTTGAAGGTTGTAAAGACAGCTCTGGTAATATATGGTCGGCCACTCCTTCAACAACAATTAACAAAACTAATTTAGTTGCATTTCCTTCTCCTAACAACACAATAACCATTCTATTCCCAAAAGAATTGATTAATAAACCAGGAAATACATTGGATGATTTCAAAATTTTTTCTGTTGATGAAGAAATTAGTATTGGAGATATGAAATTAAAAGCTGGATCTTATAACACAACTTTAACCAATGAAACCATTGTCGTCAAAGTTCCTATTTATTAAAATTGGAACTACTCTTGTTGGTCTAATGCTATTGACTGTTTCTTGTAAAATGGTTTACAATTCATTCAATGGTGTAAATAAGATGACTACGTTCAGCAATAAAGAAGAATATTTGAAATACTTTGAAAAAAGATTCAATTTTCACAGAGAAGACATATATTTCCCTGAAAAAGAAGAATATGGAAATCTAATGAATTATATCAGTAATCAAAAAGTGTCGTTTTTTTATGGAATCACTGTTAATGAAAACAGCAAAATTCACGACTCCTATTTGAATGATAATAATTCATGTTTTGGAAGAATTGAAACCTTAATAAAAAACAGAAGCTTCGAACACAAATTAACAGGAACCGAAATAACAAAATTTAAATTTGAAAATATAGATAATAAAAGAATAGATTTTAACAATGGAAAATCTGTTATCTTCATTATTTCAACAAAATTGGGAAGAGCAATTAACAATAACATTAAAGAACTAACTTATATTATTGATGATTTAAATGACAAATCTATAAATTACTACTTAATTAGTGTTGATAATCATGATTTTAAAAATCCCTTATAAATCAACTCCTTAAATATATACTCATCTGTCATTTCGTAAACATTTTATAGTAAGAGAAGAATTTTGAGTGATCTTCAGGTAAACGAACTTTAGTTCATCATAACAAAAAACCCTGAGTATTCAGGGTTTTTGTTATTTATTCATATGTGTCATTTCATATACAAACGTATCCGAATCCACATTCATCACCAAAAGTGACAATGCTTTGTCCACAATGTAAGGTACATTTCCCGGCGTGAATCCTAAAGCCAAGGCAAACTTGGTTAGGATCTCTTTTTGTTTTGGACCGAGAACGTGATCGGCATAAACCATACGCGATAAATCGTATAAACGCTCTAAACGTTGTACGTGTAAATACGGTGGATTAATTGGGTATTTTAAAGGATTTTCCAGAATTTCTTCATATTCTGCAGGCGATATTTCTAAACGAACAGCCAATTTATCTAAGAACTCTTTTTCTTCTTTGCTCAAATCGCCGTCGGCAGTAGCCACACGAACAATAGCGGAAAAATGACCCTTATTTCTGCTTTTAAACTCGCTGTCAAATAAATCTGAAATAGACATAATGGTATAGGTTTTAATACGGCAAATATAAGCCAATTTCCCGTTTCAGAAAACCAATTCTGTAAATGTTTTTTATCGATTTTAGGATTTATTTTAAAACGGCAATTAAAATTAATTGTAAGTTTACCACACTAACAACCTATTCAATACCATGTCAGATTTCTGGATATACTTTAATATCGGATTAAAACATGTGCTCGACCTCAACGCCTACGACCATGTTTTGTTTCTTTTGGCACTAACAGTACCTTACGAGTTCAAATCGTGGAAACGCATTTTAATCCTCATTTCACTTTTTACCCTTGGCCATACCTTGGCGCTCTTCTTGTCCGTGTTTAACATTTTAGCCATCAAACCGGCCATAGTCGAATTCCTGATTCCTATTACTATTTTGTCAACTGCACTTTATAACATTATCATTTCGGGTAAATCATCCAAAAAAGATGGTGTTTCTTTTACAGGTGCGGTAACGGTTTTTTTTGGTATCATCCACGGATTGGGCTTTTCCAACTATTTCAACAGCATCCTAACCGGTAAACCAACCGATAAGTTATGGCCGCTTTTTGAGTTTGCTTTAGGGATAGAAGTAGCCCAAATCATTGTTGTCTTGGCCGCTTTATTGTTGGCTTATGTGATGCAAACCTTACTCAAATTCTCCAAACGCGATTGGATATTGATGATATCCGCATTTATAGCCGGTGTGGTAATTCCCATGATTATGCAAAGTGAAATTTGGGTTAAATAAATTGTTTTGGAGCTAAAGGTTTGGGTATATTTGCTATCCGTTTTCCCGCTATCTGTTACAATCTTTTCAAATGGTTCCCATTTAAAAAGGATTTCCACGACTATCGGGGCTAACTGAAAAACCATTTGAACTTCAGGAAATGAAAGAGAAGAAACAACAAAAATACGATATCGCTTACCTCAGAATTGCCGCCGAATGGAGCAAACTATCCTATTGCAAGCGCAAGCAAGTAGGCGCCATTATTGTTCGCGATCGAATGATCATTTCCGACGGTTATAACGGAACGCCTTCCGGCTTTGAAAACTGCTGCGAAGACGACGAAGGCTTAACCAAATGGTACGTTTTACACGCCGAAGCCAATGCCATTTCCAAAGTAGCCCGTTCTACCCAAAGTTGTGAAAACGCTACGCTTTACATTACGCTTTCGCCTTGTAAAGAATGTAGCAAATTAATCCACCAATCGGGCATCAAACGCGTGGTATACCACAAGGGTTACCGTGACGAATCGGGCTTGGATTTCTTGAGAAAAGCCGGTATTGAAGTCACCAAGATCGACGAACTGGAATAACCAACTATACCATTGCTTTTCGCACATGAAATCAAAGGAAAAATACTTACCCCTTTTGCTGTTCTCCTGCGTTGCCTTGGGCATCGTAATTGGCGGTATGCTTAATTTTCCGGAACGCTCTTTATCCAAAGCCAACGCCCGAAAAGCCAAAATAGACAAACTTATCGACTTTATAGACGATGAATATGTAGACCATGTGAATTCGGATTCGATAGTCGACTTAACAGTGAACAGCATTTTGGCCAATCTCGATCCGCATTCGGTTTATATTCCGCCCAGCGAACAATCCACCGAAGCTGAACTCATGCGCGGTGACTTTGTTGGGATTGGCGTGAATTTCTACATGTACAAAGACACCGTAACCGTAGTACGGCCGCTGGAAAACGGCCCGGCCGAAAAAGCAGGAATACTGGCAGGAGACCGTATTTTGTATGCCGATAAATCAAAACTCTTCGGAAGAAAATTACCCACCGACAGCTTGTTCAACAAACTCAAAGGTGAAGAAGGCTCGACGGTTTTGCTTACGGTTTACCGAAAAAACTCCGGAAAAAAACTCAAAATTCCGGTAGTCCGTGATGTAGTCCCTATTAAAAGTGTTGACACCTACTTAAAACTGAACAAAACTACAGGCTATATCAAAATCAATCGCTTCGCCGAAAACACTTATACCGAATTTCGCGAAGGCTTAGAACAACTCAAAAGACAAGGCATTAATACTTTGGTCATCGACCTGCGCGACAACGGCGGCGGTTACTTGGAAAAAGCCGTGGAAATTGCCGATGAATTATTGAAAGACCAAGAGCTTATCGTTTTTACAAAAAATAAACGAGGCACTATCAACAAAACATTTGCTACCGAAGAAGGCATTTTTGAAACCGGAAGAGTGTATGTTTTGATTGATGAAAACTCGGCTTCCGCCAGTGAAATTTTGGCCGGTGCCATTCAAGATAATGATCGCGGAACCATCGTAGGCCGACGTTCATTCGGAAAAGGTTTGGTGCAACGTGAAATGGGTTTTGAAGACGGCTCAGCGGTTAGACTAACTACTTCACGCTATTACACGCCAAGCGGACGTTCCATTCAAAAACCTTACACCAAAGGCAACAGCGAAGCCTACATACACGATTTTGAAAAGCGTTTTGAAAGTGGTGAATTGTATGCCAAAGACAAAATTAAAGTGGCCGATTCCTTGAAATTCAAAACTAAAAAAGGGCGCATTGTATATGGCGGCGGCGGTATTGTTCCGGATATTTTTGTGCCTTTAGAAGTAAAAAAGGGTGAAGAAAATTTGGCTTATGTGCTCAACTCGGGCTTGGTTGGTCATTTTGTTTTTGAACAACTCGACCAAAACAGAAAGAGTTATGACGGCTTAGATCTAAAATCTTTTCTAAGCCAATTTTACACTGACAAAACCATAGTCGGTAAGTTTCAAACTTACTTAACAAAATCGGGCTTGGAAATAAACGTTCTTACTAACGATTCTTTGGTTAAAAAATACTTGTCGGCTGAGTTTGCCCGCCAACTTTTTGGCGAAAATCAATATTACCGAATCCTGTTAAAGGACGACGCCATGTTGAAAGCGATTTTGAAATAGTTATTTGCGAATACTGTCGTGCACTTGCACATGAACGCCATTGTTCCATTCCGTTAATATATCAGTAGCTACTGCAGCGCCACTTCCGGCGGCTATGGCTAACTGACTTCTCCAACCGGCTAAGGTTCCGGTAACATAGATACCTTCGGTTACTTTATGATCGGTATTTTTAAGTTGGATTCTGTTTTTTTCAGGAATTACTTTTTGATGCGGCATCACATAAGCTTCCAAACCTTCAATTGTAAACGGATTAGCAGCTCCGATGCCAATGACTACCATTTTGGAAGCATAAGTATTTTTATTGGTTATCACCTTGAAATTTCCGACTTCACCTTCAATCTTCATTACTTTCTCACCCGAAATTTGCTCGATATGCGGATATAATTGATGCAATTGTGTTACGCTTTCCGTGAGTATGTCTGAACCCAATTTCCCGGGCGGAATACCATAAGCGTTATTGAACAAGGCATCTTGTAAGGAAGATGCTTTTTGGTGCGCTATAATCCCTATTTTTTTATCGGCTACAAAAGGTTTGTTTTGAGCAGAACCTAAAATTAAAGCACAAGACATGCCCGAAACACCGCCGCCAATAATTAAAACATCGTACATAGAAGGAAAATAACAAATGTTAAAAAGCAATTTAGAAATAAACTCCAAAAATTAAATCTCAATATTCAATCGTTTGAAATTTAATGCTTTGAAATTGAAATTTAAAAGAAGTTAATTTTTCAGTTTTTCTTCGATTTTCTTCGACATTCTGAAAATCAAAAGAATCAACATGGCACATAGGGCCGCAGCTATTCCTATTAGCGCCACTAAGCTATCGCCTTCAAACAAATTACTGAAATCCAACATCGTTACGTTGAAAGCAATCAGGGCAAAAGCAATAACAATTAATATGGTAGTAAAAATTTTCATGGATTGAATTTATAGGACAAAAATACTAATTTTTAAAATCAGACAAATAGTCCTTTAACATTAGCAGCAAATAATTTAACAGCTATAGCCAATAAAACTACGCCAAATACTTTTCGGATGATGCTCAACCCATTTTTACTTAGCATTTTTTCAATTTTGGAAGACGATTTCAACACAGCGTACACCAAAATAATATTCAAAAGTATGGCAATGATAATATTAATCGATTGGAACTCTGCCCGTAAAGACAATAAAGTGGTCATAGTTCCGGCACCGGCAATTAAGGGAAATGCAATGGGAACAATAGAAGCAGAATTGGCTTCTTCATCCCGATACAATCTGATTCCCAAAATCATTTCCAGAGCCAAAAAGAACAGCACAAACGAACCGGCTACCGCAAAAGAATTGGCATCAATACCTATTAGTTTCAAAATTTCTTCCCCAACAAAGAGAAAAGCAATCATAATACCGGCGGAAACCATCGACGCTTTTTCAGATTGAATATGACCAAACCGAGCACGTAAATCAATAATTACCGGTATACTTCCCACTATATCAATCACGGCAAACAAAACCATGGTAGCGGTAGCAATTTCTCTGAAGTCTAAATTCATCTCGTTTTTTTTTTTGCAAAATTAGGATTTTAATCGTTTATAACGATTTTTGATTTTACCTTTGCATTAAAATCGCGCTTTGGCTTTTAGCCGCAGCAAAAAAATTAATCTATTTAAAATACCTGAGGCCCACTGGGCTTCCTCCTCTTAATATCAAATGTTTCAATTAGGCAAAACCATAGTATCTGAAGATATACTCGAAAAAGATTTTGTGTGCAACCTTTCAGCCTGTCACGGTGCTTGTTGTGTCGACGGCGATGCCGGTGCGCCTTTGAGTGAAGCCGAAACAAAAATCTTGGAAGAAATTTATCCGAAAGTCAAACCTTTTTTACGCAAAGAAGGTATTGAAGCCATCGAAAAACTGGGCACTTGGGTTGTTGGTACCGATCAGGATTTAGAAACGCCATTAATTGACAACAAAGATTGCGCTTATGTAATTTTTGACGGAAAAACGGCACTTTGCGGTATTGAACAAGCCTATAACCAAGGTATCGTCGACTGGAAAAAACCGGTTTCTTGTCATTTGTATCCGATTCGTGTGAAAGATTTCAGTGAATTTGCTGCTGTCAATTACGACCGTTGGGACATTTGTAATGACGCTTGTACTTTGGGCAAAGAACTCCAAGTTCCTGTTTATAAATTTGTCAAAGAAGCCTTAATTCGAAAATTCGGTCAAGATTGGTACAGCGAATTGGAGAAAGTAGCTGAAGACTTGAAAAACGAAAAATAAAAAAAGCCTGAATCAATGATTCAGGCTTTTTTGTGGAGAAGATGGGGCTCGAACCCACGACCTCTTGACTGCCAGTCAAGCACTCTAGCCAACTGAGCTACATCCCCGTTTTTGAGACGACAAATATATAATTTTCTGCAAACAAAAAACAACTTCAAACACATCTTTTTTTGAGATTTGTTGTAAATTTACCTTAAATATTCATTTTATGTCTGCCGAAAATACAAACGGGTATATCCAAACCCAAATTGAAAACAAAATTGCCTTTCTTACCTTTAGTCATCCGGCCAGTAACTCATTTCCGAGTGATTTATTAGACAAACTAACTCAGGAACTCCAAGCACTAAGCAACAATTCTGAAGTCAACGTAATTGTACTGCAAAGCGAAGGAAAAACTTTTTGCGCCGGGGCTTCTTTCGACGAATTGCTCTCGATAAACAACCTTGAAGACGGGAAAAAATTCTTCTCCGGTTTTGCTAATGTGATTAATGCAATGCGCAACTGCTCTAAAATTATCCTTGGAAAAATACAAGGTAAAGCCGTTGGTGGTGGCGTTGGTTTGGCAGCCGGTTGTGATTTTGCCTATGCATACCAAGACGCCTCAATTAAATTATCCGAAATCGCCATTGGGATTGGTCCGTTTGTGATTGAACCTGCCGTATCTCGAAAAATCGGCAAGAATGCCATGTCGGTTTTGGCGCTTCAACCCAACCATTGGCAAACGGCGGATTGGGCTGTTGAAAAAGGCCTTTATGCTGATGTTTTTGACAGTTACAACGAGCTAACTGAAGCAACTTTATCCATGGCCAAAAAATTGGCTTCCTATCATCCGGATGCTTTAGCAGCCATGAAGAAAGTATTTTGGCAAGGTACCGAAAATTGGGACACCCTTTTATATGAGAGAGCTGCAATCTCCGGAAAATTGGTACTGTCGGATTTTACCAAAAAAGCACTTAACGAATTTAAAAAATAAATGATGCTAGTAATTTCTCTTCTTCAGCAAGTCAATATCGATGAAAAAATAAAAAACGCCCCCGATAATGGCTACATGATAGGCGTTTGGATTGGTTATATTTTGCCATTTGCCGTATTAGCAGGGTTGGCTTGGTTGATGTATCGCAGAGCCAAAAAAAGACAAGACGAGCTGTAGTTATATTTACTAAATTTGCAGCATTAAAACTTTTTTCATGAGCAACATCCGAATTACCAAACAGTTTTCTTTCGAAACCGGTCACGCACTTTACGGCTATGACGGAAAATGCAAGAATGTTCACGGACACAGTTACAAACTATCGGTAACGGTAATCGGGCAACCTATTACTGACACTTCCAATGTGAAGTTTGGTATGGTAATCGATTTTTCGGATTTAAAAAAGATTGTAAAAGAAGAAATTGTGGATGTGTTCGACCATGCCACGGTTTTCAATAAAAACACACCCCATATAGAATTAGCCAACGAACTCAAAGAGCGCGGACATCATGTGATTTTAGTAGATTACCAACCTACCAGTGAAAATATGGTAACCGATTTTGCCCAAAAAATAAAAAATCGTTTACCCAATAATATCGCGTTACATTCTTTAAAACTCCAAGAAACCGAAACCTCTTTTGCAGAGTGGTATGCTTCAGACAACTAATTTGTCACACTGAGCTTGTCGAAGTGCTTTAACAATCCAATTGATATGACCATCTCACCCAACAAAAAAATCTATTTTGCCTCCGACCAACACTTTGGTGCTCCAACAGCGGTAGCCAGTTTTCCTCGTGAGCAAAAATTTGTGGCTTGGTTAGACGAAGTAAAGCAAGACGCCGAAGCTATTTTTTTGTTAGGCGATTTGTTCGATTTTTGGTTCGAATACAAAACCGTTGTACCCAAAGGATTTGTACGTGTTTTGGGTAAATTAGCTGAAATTCGCGACAGCGGTATTCCGATTTACTTTTTTGTAGGCAACCACGATTTGTGGATGCAGGATTATTTTGAAAAAGAACTGAACATCCCGGTTTACCGCGACAATCAGGAATTTGAATTTAACGGCAAAACATTTTTAATCGGTCACGGCGATGGTAAAGGCCCGGGTGATAAAGGCTACAAACGCATGAAAAAAGTTTTTACCCATCCCTTTTCCAAATGGTTGTACCGTTGGTTGCATCCGGATATCGGAATGCGTTTGGCTCAATATTTATCGGTAAAAAATAAACTGATTTCGGGCGAAGCCGATGTGAAATTTTTAGGCGAAGAAAACGAGTGGTTGATCCAATACTGCAAGCGAAAACTACAAACCAAACACTACAACTACTTGGTTTTTGGGCATCGCCATTTGCCTATGGTAATTTCTGTAGGGGAAAATGCTGAATACGTTAACCTTGGCGATTGGATTGGCTATTTTACTTACGGTGTTTTTGATGGTGAGACTTTTGAGCTGAAGCAATACTAAACTATCGTAAATCCTTCAACCGTAGCTGTACTGAAACCTTTCCGTTGAATTCGTTTTCGTCTATGCAATACACAGCGTCAAAAGATTGCTGGTTTTTGACCAAATCCAATTTCTTCCCTAAACCAAAACCAATGGCTCCAAATCCGGGAGAATTGTTTTGTTTGACGTAGAGCTTCAAATGGTCTTCTTCGGAACCTATCCCTTTAGCATAACCGGAATCTTTTAACCCTTTGGTCATAAAAACCGGCGTCATATTTTGTGGTCCGAAAGGTTCAAACTGGTTCAGAATTCTAATCAATTTCTCGTTGATATCCGTCAAATTAATTTCGGCATCCACTGTAATTTCAGGGGTTAATAAATCGGGATGTATCGTTTCTTCTACCGTTCTTTCAAAGGCTTCTTTGAACGCTGCATAATTTTCTTCTTTCAAAGTCATTCCCGCTGCGTACATGTGTCCTCCAAATTGTTCCAAATGTGCCGCACAAGCTTCTAAAGCATTGTAAATATCAAAATCTTTGACCGACCGCGCTGAGGCTGCTAACTTGTCGCCACTTTTGGTAAAAACTATGGTTGGTCGATAGTAAGTTTCGGTCAAACGTGAAGCCACAATACCGATTACACCCTTATGCCAGTTTTCTTGGTAAACGACTGTGGTGAATTTTTTAGTTTCGTTATTCTCGGTGATTTGCGATAAGGCTTCAGCAGTAATTTGTTTGTCTAAATCCTTACGATCACTGTTATGCTGTTCAATTTCAGAAGCAAAAAACTCGGCCTGTTCTAAATCGTATTCTGTAAGCAAAGCCACAGCTTCGTTACCGTGTTTGATACGTCCAGCCGCATTAATGCGTGGCGCAATAATAAAAACAACATCGGTTATGGTGAGCGTTTTCTTTTTGACATTCTGAACCAAAGCTTTGATGCCGGGTCGCGGATTACTATTAATGACCTCCAAACCAAACTTGGCCAAAACCCTGTTTTCACCAGTCATCGGAACAATATCGGCGGCTATGGCTGTAGCTACTAAATCCAAATAAGGCACCAAATCTTCGACGGTTTGGTTACGATTTTGCGCCAAAGCCTGAATCAATTTAAACCCGACGCCACAACCGCACAATTCGTCGTACGGATAGTCGCAATCGGCTCTTTTGGGATCTAAAACGGCCACAGCTTCAGGCAATGTGTCACCCGGACGATGGTGATCGCATATGATAAAATCGATCTGCTTCTCCTTAGCATACGCCACATGATCGATGGATTTTATGCCGCAATCCAAAGCAATAATCAAGGTAAAACCATTGTCGTCAGCAAAATCAATCCCTTGATAAGAAACCCCGTAACCTTCGTTGTAACGATCAGGAATATAGGTAGCCACATTGGGATAAAAACTTTTCAGATAACTCGACACCAAAGAAACCGCTGTTGTACCGTCTACATCGTAATCGCCAAAGACCAAAATATTTTCGGCATTGGCAATTGCTGTTTCAATACGAGCTACCGCTTTGTCCATGTCTTTCATCAAATACGGATCGTGTAAATCAGACAAACTCGGACGGAAAAATTGGCGAGCGGCTTCGTAAGTTTCAATGCCGCGCTGCACCAAAAGCATCGCAATCAGCTCGGCTACATTGAGTTCGGCAGCCAAGGCTTTGACTTTTTCGGGTGACGGTTTGGGTTGGAGTGTCCAGCGCATTTTAGATTACGAATTGAGAATTAGGAATTACTAAGCGTAAACCACAAAAATAGCAAAAGCTACATCAGATTGATTGCAGTTTTAGTGTATTTATTCGTTACTTTTGAACTACAAATTACATAGAAAATGCAAATTCAAGGTCAAATAGTCGATATCGAAAACCGTCGGATTTATTCTGGTGAAGTTACGATTGAAAACGGAAAAATTGTCTCCGTTATTGAAAAACAAAACAATAACAAAAACTATATCCTTCCGGGTTTTGTCGACGCTCACATTCATATCGAAAGCTCAATGTTGGTACCATCTGAATTTGCTAAAATTGCGGTGTTGCACGGTACCGTCGGAACGATATCCGATCCGCATGAAATTGCCAATGTATTGGGAAAAGACGGTGTTTATTATATGATTGAAAACGGCAAAAAAGTCCCGTTGAAGTTTCATTTTGGTGCACCATCTTGTGTTCCGGCCACCTTTTTTGAAACCGCCGGCGCAGTGATTGATTCGGAGCAAATTAAAGAGCTGATGGCGCATCCCGACATTTATTATTTGGCCGAAATGATGAACTATCCCGGTGTATTGTTTGACGATGAAGAGGTATTAAAAAAAATAGCCTGGGCGAAACATTTCAACAAACCGGTTGACGGACATGCGCCCGGATTACGAGGCGAAGCGGTCCAAAAATACATCTCCGCTGGAATTACTACTGATCACGAGTGCTTTACTTACGAAGAAGCGGCCGAAAAATTGTCCTTAGGCATGAAAGTAATTATTCGCGAAGGCAGTGCCGCCAAAAACTTTGAAGCTTTAATCGCCTTACTGCCGGATCATTATGAAAACTTGATGTTTTGCTCCGATGACAAACATCCGGACGATTTGATAGTAGGTCACATCAACCAATTGTGTGCCCGAGCAGTGGCCAAAGGACATGACGTTTTTAAAGTTTTGCAAATGGCTTGTGTCAATCCTGTGAAGCATTACAACATGACGGTAGGTTTATTGCAACCCAATGATGCCGCCGATTTTATTGTAGTGGAAGATTTAACCCATTTTAAAGTGTTGCGAACCTATATCAACGGAGAATTAGTGGCTGAAAAAGGTCAGTCTTTTGTACAGCATGTTGCCTTTGAGAAACCCAATAATTTTAGTACTTCGCCAAAAACACCAGCTGATTTCAGAGTGACGACCGATGCGAAAACCATTCGGGTAATAGAAGCTTTGGAAGGACAGTTGATTACTAATGAAATTCACTGTTCGCCAAAAATTCTGGAAGGGAATTTGGTGGCTGATGTAGAGAATGACATCCTGAAAATGGCTGTAGTGAATAGGTATGAAAATACTCCGGTAGCGGTAGCTTTTATCAAAAACTTTGGTTTGAAAAAAGGAGCGATTGCCAGTTCGGTGGCACACGATTGTCACAATATAGTAGTAGTTGGGACTTCTGACGAAGACATACTGAACGCGGTTAACTTACTGATTGCCAACACAGGCGGTATTTGTGCCGTGAATGGTGCCGAACAAAAATCGTTGGCCTTACCCGTAGCCGGTATCATGAGCGACCAAAACGGTTGGGAAGCCGGGCGTTTGTACCAAGAAATTGATGCTATGGCAAAAGAATTGGGCAGTACTTTAAAAGCACCTTTTATGACGTTGTCCTTTATGGCTTTATTAGTAATCCCCGATTTGAAATTATCGGACAAAGGCTTGTTCAGCGGAAAACAATTTACGTTTACAGACTTAAAGGTTTCCTAAAACCTACAGATGTTGGTTGATGAAAGGGTCAGACCACTTTTCATTGTGAAGAATATTAGGATCTGTAAGTGTCCGCAAAAAAGCAACGAGAGCTGCTTTTTGTTGCTCTGTCAGATTGAGTTGCTGCGGATTCCCTTGAGCATCTTTCAAAAAAGACGATAAATTAGGATGATTTTTAACGCCGCTGTTGTAATGTTCTACCACCTGTTCTAAAGTTTGAAAACGCCCATCATGCATATAAGGCGCTCCAAGTGCAATGTTTCGTAAGGTGGGAATTTTAAAAGCACCTTTCATGCTGTTGTTCGTTGGAAAAGTTTCAAAAGCTCCTAAATCATTAGTGGACGCTAAATCAAGACCATTATTTTTTGGTCCGGAGTTTACACTGACAAAAGCTTCCGTAGCGTGACAATTGATACATCCAGCACCACCTTGAGCCACAGTTTTTAAAAACAATGCTTTCCCTTGGTTTTCAGCCTCGGTAAAATTCGGAAAAGGTTGTAACCTCGAATTCACCTGCATTCGACCATCATCATACTTACTTTGCGAGCTAACAATACTTCTGATAAATTGTGATAAAGCACTTGAAACTCTGGCATTGGTAATTTGACCGGAACCAAAGGCTTGTAAAAACAAGTTACTGTAGAAAGGTCTTTCTGATATTCGTTGTATGATTTCACTCTCGGTTAAACCCATTTCATTGTGGTCCAAAATAGGTTGTAAAACTTGGTCTTCGAGTGTGGCGGCTTTTTCATCCCAAAAAAAACGACCTCTAAAATAATAGCGTTGATTGACTAATGAAATAGAGTTTCTTCTGGTAGGCACTTGGTTAAAACCTAAGCTTTTAACCGGAGAATCTGTAAAAGCCAATTCTTGTCTGTGACAACTGCCACAAGCTATGGTTCGATTTTGACTCAAAGCTACATCATAAAACAGTACTCTGCCCAAAGTAGCTCCGGCATCGGTAACGGGATTGTCATCGGGTGTATTGTCTATGCCATTGACAGAACTGATAAAGTTGCCTCCTTCATTAACTGTAAAATGATACGGCAAATTGAGGTTAGCGTAATCATAAGGTGTTTCGGGCAACGAAATTATGGGTAAGTTTTGTGTAATCGGCACATATTTTTCATCCTCTGAACATGAGGTACAGAAAATGAGCAAGAGAAATATACTTACCAAAAACCTTATCATTAGTATTACTATTTTAAAATTTTCCCGCCAACTACCGCAACGATTTCACCTTTTGCCGGTTTGGTTTCAAAATGTTGGAGCACCTCAGCGGCAATGCCACGAATGGTTTCCTCGTGGAGTTTAGACAATTCTCGGGAAACAGAAACCGGACGGTCGGCGCCAAAATATTGCACAAATTCGCCTAACGTTTTCACTAATTTGTGAGGCGAAACATAAAAAATCATGGTTCGGGTTTCTTCGGCCAAAGCCAAAAAACGGGTTTGTCTTCCTTTCTTTTCGGGTAAAAACCCTTCGAAAACAAAACGGTCGTTAGGCAAACCACTGTTCACCAAAGCCGGCACAAAAGCCGTGGCTCCTGGCAAACATTCTACTTCAATATTGTTTTCTACACAAGCACGAGTCAGTAAAAATCCGGGGTCGGAAATCGCGGGCGTTCCGGCATCACTAATTAAAGCAATGGTTTCTCCGGCTTGCAATCGCTTGATTAGATTTTCCACCGTTTTGTGCTCATTGTGCATGTGGTGGCTGTGCATGTGTGTAGCAATGTCGAAATGCTTCAACAATTTGCCACTGGTACGCGTGTCTTCAGCCAAGATTAAATCGACTTCCTTAAGCACACTAATCGCTCGGAAAGTCATGTCTTCTAAGTTACCTATAGGCGTGGGAACAAGGTAAAGTTTGCCCATTTAGTTAAATTTTCGCTCTACAACAGCCATAAAACGCTCCATATAGTCTTCTTTTCCTACCCAATAATTATAGTCGGGAATCACCATTTCGTTCAAGAAATTTTTGGCTTCTTCTAAAGTGTCAAAAGTGTTCAATTGCGAGATTACTCGGTTGAAATCTTCGTTGCTTTCTCCAAACAAATGGTTTACAAAAGCGATGCGGTCATTCAGGCCGATTTCTATGGTTTTAGCAAAAGCACTATTTAAAGATGCTGCCGGTTTGGGTTGTTCAATTTCCGGCTCCTGAGCATTTTCTTCTTTGGTTTCCGTTGGAAAAAGGGAAACTTCATTCGGTTTTACAAAAACGGGATCTACGTAATTTTCGCCCAATAAATCTTCTAAGGCAATGTGCTTGGTTTCGGGTTTTAGTTCTGAGGCTGTCTCTGCTGGTACTTCCTCTTCTTCTTCCGCTAATTCAAATATTGGGGTAAAAAGCGGCTCTTCAGTGTTAGTTGCCTCTGTTGTAGTTACGGGAGTAGTTTCTATAATTTCTTCCTCAACTTCTTCCTCAACAACCGTTTCAACTTCAGTTTCGGCTTCAGTTACAACCGGCTCTTCTTGAGCGTCTTCGGCTGCAAAAGTTTCCACCTCAACTGCAGGTGCTTCCGTTTCAACTTCGGTTTCCGCTTTAACTTCAGCCATTACCACTTGTGGTGTTTCCACTTCAAGTGCCTTTTCTAATTTCTCTTCTAATTCATGGGCGTCAACATCAGATTGCAGTAGTTCAAAATTGTCTTGGTAAAATTTTAAGACCGATAATGTTTCGTATAATTTTTGCGTTTCCTTATACAATTGATCCACTTCCGATTTGTTTTTGAGTTTTAAAATTCGGTGCGCAATGCTGATTAATTCGGCTTCTAATCTTTTTTTCATGATGGTTTGAAATTATATGGAATAAGCTGGATTGTTTTTAATTCTTCTCGAAAGCATTTATTTAACCTCGGGAAGAAGTAACAATAATTAAAATTTTTCTACATTTGAGTCGACGTAAAAATAGCAATTATTCAGGTCGATTGGTTTTCGTTACAAAGTAATAAAAACTATTCATTTTTAGCGCAAGAAAAATACAAAATGTTTCTCGAAAATACAGTAAATCATAAAGAACAGTTTGGGTGGATTGAAGTCATTTGCGGGTCGATGTTTTCGGGTAAAACCGAAGAATTGATTCGCCGATTGAAACGCGCTCAGTTTGCCAAACAAAAAGTGGAAATCTTCAAACCTTCCATTGATACGCGCTACGATGAAGCAATGGTAGTTTCGCACAACAAAAACGAAATTCGCTCTACTCCGGTACCGGCCGCCGCCAATATCCGTATTTTGGCCCAAGGTTGTGACGTGGTTGGTATAGACGAAGCCCAGTTTTTTGATGATGAAATTATAGCCGTTTGTAATGATTTGGCCAATTCGGGTATCCGAGTGATTGTGGCCGGATTAGACATGGATTTTAAAGGCAATCCGTTCGGACCGATGCCGGCGTTAATGGCTACGGCTGAATACGTTACTAAAGTACACGCGGTTTGCACCCGAACCGGAAATTTAGCCCATTACAGTTTCCGAAAAACCGACAGCGATAAGTTGGTTTTGTTAGGCGAAACCGAAGAGTATGAACCCTTAAGTCGTGCCGCCTATTTCAAAGCCATGCGCGAAAACATGGAAGTTAAAGATCCTGAACATTTGTCTTCAGAAGACCCAAGTGTAGCGAACTGACGCAATAATAAATCCCAACAACTTGACACTAACCCTACGAAATATCATTCCAATCCTTAAAGCCCATTGGGTTGGCCAAAATGATGTAGCTGTGATTGATGCGATATCCATAGACAGTCGCTCATTACAAAATGGCGAAAACACTATGTTTTTTGCCATCTCCGGGCCTAACAATGACGGTCACACTTACATCAACGAACTGATTGACAAAGGTGTTCGCCATTTTGTGGTAACACACATACCGGAGACAGCTGCCGGCAAAGCCAACTTTTTAGTGGTAGAAAACACGCTGGAGGCTTTACAAAAATTAGCCGCTTACTACCGAAGCTTATTCGATTTCCCTATTATCGGCATCACCGGAAGCAACGGAAAAACAATCATTAAAGAATGGCTGAATTTTTTGCTCAGTCCGGATTACAACATTATCCGCAGTCCGAAAAGTTACAATTCGCAAGTCGGTGTTCCGCTCTCTATTTTAGGCATCAACGAAAAACACAACCTTGGCATTTTTGAGGCCGGTATTTCGACCATGCATGAGATGGAAAAACTCCAGAAAATCATTCGCCCAACCATTGGCATTTTGTCCAATATCGGTTCGGCGCACGATGAAGGTTTTTCGAGTGTAGCAGACAAAATTAAAGAAAAATTAAAGCTGTTTACTTCGGTTAATGTACTGATTCTGAACAAAAACAAAACCATACAGGCCTTTGTTAACCCGAAAATCAAAACATTCAGTTGGTGTTCGGACAACAAAAGCGCCGACGTTTACATTACCAAAAAAAATTTAGGTGATTTAACCGAATTGCAAGTCACTTACAAAGAAGACACATTCCCGATTCTCATTCCGTTCCAAGACCAAGCTTCAATTGAAAATGCCATTCATTGTATGATGGTGATGTTGTATTTTGGCTACAATCCTAAGGTGATTCAAACCCGAATGGCGCAATTGTATCCGGTGGAAATGCGCTTGAAAGTGAAAAACGGCATCTACAACTGTACCCTTATCGACGACAGTTACAGCTCCGATTTCCAATCGTTGAAAATTGCCCTCGACTTTTTAGAGCACCAAAAGCAACACAAAAAGAAAACCATTATCCTCTCGGATATTTTCCAAAGCGGATTGAATAATGACGAGTTATATTCACAGGTATCACAATTGATTATCTCCAACAAAATCAATCGTGTCATTGGTATAGGCGAAACCATTTCGCAGTATAAAAACAAGTTCATTAACGGCACCACTTTTAAAAATGTAACCGAATTTACTGATGCTTTTGATCGTTTGAACTTTGAAAACGAAACCATTCTCATCAAAGGTGCGCGCGATTTTCACTTCGAACAAATTGTTTCGATGCTCGAAGAGAAAACCCATGAAACCGTATTGGAAATCAACCTCAACGCCATCAGTCATAATCTGAACTTTTTCAAATCGAAATTGGCTCCTAAAACCAAAATGATGGTCATGGTAAAAGCTTTTGGTTACGGTAACGGCGGATTTGAAATTGCCAAATTGCTCGAACACCACAAAATTGATTATTTGGGCGTAGCTTTTGCCGATGAAGGAATAAGCTTGAAAAGTGCCGGAATTAATGTGCCGATTATGGTTATGAACCCGGAAACCACCAGTTTTTCGGCAATTATCCAACACCAATTGGAGCCCGAAATATACTCGATTAAAGGACTAAAAGCATTCCTTAAAATTGCCGAACAAAAAAAGCTTAAAAACTTCCCGATTCATATCAAAATCGACACCGGAATGCACCGTTTAGGCTTTGAAGAAGAACAGCTACCCGAATTAATTACCATACTAAAAGGCAACGAAACGGTTCAAATCAAAAGTATCTTATCGCATTTGGCTACCAGCGATGATTTAAAACACGATGCTTTTGCCCAATCGCAAATAGCTTTGTTTGAAGAATTATCGACCCAACTCACGGCTGTGTTAAAAATTAAACCGATTCGCCATATATTAAACACCTCCGGTATTTCCAATTATCCTGATGCGCAGTATGACATGGTGCGTTTGGGTATCGGTTTGTATGGTATTTCCAACGATGAAGAAGAACAAAAATTCTTGGAAAACGTAGGGACTTTAAAATCGGTTATTTCTCAAATCAGAAACATAGAAGCCGGCGAAAGCGTGGGTTATGGCCGAAGATTTATGGCCGAAAAAACCACTAAAATCGCAACTATTCCTATTGGTTATGCCGACGGTATTCGCAGAAGTTGGGGCAACGAAGTTGGCTATGTAGTCATCAACGGGAAAGAAGCCAAAATTGTAGGAAGTGTTTGCATGGACATGCTGATGGTTGATGTAACCAACTTAGATTGTAAAGAAGGTCAGTCGGTTGTCATTTTCGGAGAAAATCCTACGGTAACCCTGATGGCCAAAGCCCTTAACACCATTCCGTATGAAATTCTGACCGGGATTTCGCAACGTGTGAAAAGAGTTTTTTTCCGAGAATAAACTGAGGCTTCTTCTCTGTTTTTTCAAAATTTTATTTACCTTAGTTGTATTATTTAACCAAAAAACAAAACAATTATGGGATTTTTTAGTGATTTTAAAGCCTCTTTAATGAAAGGCGACGTCTTAAGTCTAGCCACTGCGGTTGTTATCGGTGGTGCTTTTGGAAAGATTGTAGGATCAGCCGTTGATGATGTTATTATGCCTATCGTAGGTCTTCTTACGGGCGGGATTGATTTTACCACCAAGTTTATTACACTTGACGGAAATTCTTATGAGAATTTAGCTAAAGCCAAAGAAGCTGGTGCGGCTGTCATTACTTATGGTAATTTAGTGCAAGCCATCATTAACTTCATAATTATTTCTTTCTTTATTTTTGTTGTCTTAAGAGCAGCTGAAAAAGCAAAAAAGAAAGAAGAAGCGGCTCCGGCAGCACCTGCTGGTCCAACACAAGAAGAATTGCTGACACAAATTAGAGATTTGCTTAAAAAGTAGTACCGCTACACTATATATTCTAACTAATCCGCCTCGTCATTGGGGCGGTTTTTCTTTTTGGGGATGAGTCGTTTTCGAATTCCGAAATTTTCACCTTAAAAACAAAAACAGCATTTGTTTTCTGATTACTTTTGTATTTCAATTTTTAAAAAATCTTAATTCTATTCATATGAAAGTTGCTGTAGTAGGTGCCACCGGCATGGTTGGTGAAGTAATGCTTCAAGTTTTAGCAGAAAGAAATTTTCCCGTAACCGAATTAATTCCGGTTGCTTCTGAAAAATCGGTGGGTAAAGAAATCGAATTCAAAGGCAAAAAATACAAAGTAGTTGGTTTACAAACAGCCGTCGACATGAAAGCCGACATTGCCTTATTTTCGGCAGGCGGGCAAACCTCTTTAGATTGGGCACCGAAATTTGCAGCAGCCGGAACTACCGTAATCGATAACTCTTCGGCTTGGCGAATGGATCCGACTAAAAAATTAATCGTACCCGAAATTAACGCTCACGAATTAACAACAGCCGACAAAATCATCGCTAATCCAAACTGTTCTACCATTCAAATGGTGATGGTTTTAGCGCCTTTACATCAAAAATACAACATCAAACGCGTGGTAGTTTCTACTTACCAATCTATTACCGGAACCGGCGTGAAAGCGGTACAACAATTAGAAAACGAATATGCCGGCATTCAAGGAGAAATGGCTTATAAATACCAAATCCACCGCAATGCCATTCCGCAATGCGATGTTTTTGAAGACAACGATTACACCAAAGAAGAAATGAAATTGGTGCGCGAAACCAAGAAAATCATGAGCGACAACAGCATCGCGGTAACGGCAACCGCTGTGCGTATTCCGGTGGTTGGCGGCCACAGTGAAACGGTAAATATCGAATTCACTAATGATTTTGATGTGACCGAATTGCGTAAAATATTACACCATACTAACGGCGTGACCGTTCAGGATAATACGGACACTTATACTTACCCGATGCCATTGTATGCCGAAGGAAAAGACGATGTGTTTGTAGGCAGAATTCGCCGTGATGAAAGTCAGCCTAACACTGTAAACATGTGGATTGTAGCCGACAACTTAAGAAAAGGCGCCGCCACTAATACCATTCAGATTGCCGAATATTTGGTAGCGAATAAATTAGTTTAACAAAGTTGAGTTACTAATTCTAGCCACGAATTTCACCAATTACCACGAATTTATTTGTGCTAATTTGAGTAATTTGTGGCTTTTTCATTGAAAAAAATGTCCGGGTTTTTACAAATCCTAAAGTTTGTTAAAATTGGGCCGATTTTATCTGGTTTTACGCTACTTTTGTGAACATGAAAGAAAGATTACGCTATGTAAATGCTGCTATGGGACTGATGATATTGCTTGCAATATTGTTTCAGGCGGCGCACTCTTTCAACCACTTAACCAAACAGTTTTCCAAAGCACATTGTCATCACGTTTATCACAAACACCAAACAGAACTCCACCATGGCCATGATGGTTTAGAAAAATGTTTTACTTGTGAGTTCGCTTTCAGTCATTCGGTTAAAATTGAAAACGAAGCGCTTTCATTTGTAAATAAAGCTTTTTACACCCAACCTATTTTTGGCTATACTGCCGAAAACATTTCCTTTTTTAAAGGAAGTTCCTTCTTACTTCGCGGACCGCCGTCTGTTGTTATTTTCTTGACCTAAATTTAGTGTTAACGAATTAGAAAACAACAAAATGCAAAAATTCAGTTTGTTTTTTTGCTTGTTGTGTTTTGGTATTGTTTACAGTCAAAACACCATAAGCGGAAAAATAGTGGATGAAAATGATGTGGCATTAGAGAAAAGCCATATACATATTTCGTCGAAATCTACCAACAGCAAGAAAGACGGTTCTTTCATCATTCGCAATATTCCAAATGGTCCGGCTAAGGTTTTAATTACCTATGTTGGCTACAAACCTATTGACACCATTATAGCGGTGAATGGCAACTTGGAGATCAATTTTAAGATGAAACAAAAGAATGAACAATTGGATGAAATTGTAGTCAAACACAAAAACAACTATTTCAATCATTCGGTTTCAGAGCAAAAAATCAAAGAGAAAACCATTGAAAAGTTTAGTAGTCAATCTTTAGGCAATTTGCTTAAAGAAGTTCCGGGCGTTTCTGTTTTAAAAAGCGGCAACACCGTTGTAAAACCGGTTATTAATGGCTTACACAGCAGTCGTGTGGCTATTTTTAACAACAACGTCAAGCTGGAAGACCAACAATGGGGAATGGAACATGCACCCAACTTTGACGTGAATGCCGCCGGAAAAATAACGGTTTTAAAAGGTGCTTCGGCATTACAATACGGAGGTGACGCTATCGGCGGTATCGTAATTATCGAGCCTTTCAGCACCAAAAAAGACACGCTTTTCGGGAAAACCATTATGACTATGGAGTCGAATGGTCGAGGCGGTACAATTTCGTCCAGTTTACACAAAGGAAATTTCTGCGATTGGAGTTGGAATGCGCAAGGCAGTTTCAAATATTATGGCGACAGAGAAGCGCCCGATTATACGCTATCCAACACCGGAAATCGGGAAGCTAATTTTTCGGGCGATTTGAAATATATTGGAAAAAAATTCGACTTTGCTGCTTATTACAGTTTGTACAGCGCCACCATTGGGATTTTAAGTGCTTCTCATATTGGCAATGTGAATGATTTGTATAATTCGATTAATAATCAAACGCCATCGGTGACTGATGATTTTACGTATTCGATTAAAAATCCGAAGCAAAAAGTCCAACATCATTTGGCCAAGTTGAATTACAATTATTATTTCAAAGACGGCCAGACGTTGGCTTTACAATATGCTTTTCAATTCAACAATCGAAAAGAGTTTGATTTGCGCACCGGCGTTTCCGACAGCAAGCCTGCGTTAGATTTAAACTTGCTGACCCATACCGTGAATGCTGATTATAAGTTGAGTGTGGATGCTTGGGATTTCAAATCGGGGATTATGGGTTTGTACCAAAACAACACGGCCAATCCCAATACAGGAGTTCGTCCGTTAATTCCAACCTATAATAAATTTGACGCCGGAGTATATGCCGTAGCCGACAATCATCTCTCGGAAGATTTTTCGATTGAAGTGGGCATCCGATATGATTTTTCCACGATTGAAGCTACTAAATATTACTTGAAATCCCGTTGGGAAGAACGCGACTACAGTCCGCAATTCGACAACTTCATAGCCGGAGATTTTGGTACACAATGGTTAACCAAACCAACATTTACCTTTCATAATTTTTCGGCCAGTATTGGAACACAATATTCCTTTGGTGAAGGATTTGATTGGTATTTCAACCTTAGTCGTGCTGTTCGAAATCCGAATCCTTCAGAGTTTTTTAGCGACGGCTTACACCATTCGAGCGGTATGATTGAGTTGGGCGACTTGCGATTGGAACAAGAAAAGTCGAATAAAATCAGTACTTCATTACAAAAGAAATGGCAAAAGGTAAAAATAAACCTCAATCCGTTTTTGAATTATATTGAAGACTATATGTATTTGAAACCTGTTGGTTTTGAAACCACTATTCGCGGTGCTTTTCCGGTTTGGGAATACCAACAAACCAATGCTTTGCTGACCGGTGTTGATTTCAATTCGGAATGGCAAATAAGTGAGCATTGGCAACATCGATTGTTGTTGACTTATGTAAACGGAAGAGACAAAACCAATAATGACGCTATTATTGATATGCCGCCGTTAACCCTTAACAACAGGATTCTATTCAGCAAAAAAGAATGGAACAATCTAACCTTGGAATTGCAAAGTGAAATGGTTTTCAGACAAACACAATTTCCCGATAATAACTTCACCACCAATATTATTGAAAACGGAGATTTTGTTCCGGTTGAAGTAGATATCAGCACGCCGCCACCGGCCTATCATCTTTTGCATTTTACTTCCGATTTCCAATTCAAGGTATCGGAACATTCCTTAGCAACCTTAGGTTTTTCAGTATTCAATATTTTGGATACGCCTTATCGAGATTATTTAAACAGACAGCGTTTTTATGCCGATGAATTAGGCAGAAACTTTCAAATTCAATTAAAAATTAATTATTAAAAATTTAAAACCATGAAATATTTAAACACCGCAAAAACCATACTTTTATCAGCAACCGTTTTATTTGCATCATCTTGCAGCAATGACGATAATGGCCCTGTTAACGAAGAAGAAGTGATTACTACAGTGACCACAACTTTAACCGGAGGCGGACAAGTGATTACACTGACTTCCAGAGATTTAGACGGAGACGGACCAAACGCTCCAACAATAACCGTTTCCGGAAATCTAACCGCTAATACTACTTATGCAGGTGAAGTTTCTTTTTTAAACGAAACCGTAAACCCGGCAGAGGACATTACTGTAGAAGTGGAAGAAGAAGGCGTTGATCATCAAGTTTTTTATCAACTTCCGACTGCGTTAGGAACCGTTGCTTATACTGATCTTGATTTGAACGGAAAACCAATAGGTTTGGCTTTTACTTTAACTACGGGAAATGCCGGAACCGGAAACCTAACAGTTACTTTGAGACATTTACCTAACAAATCTGCTACAGGTGTAGCTGCAGGCGACATTACCAATGCGGGCGGTGCAACAGATGCTTTAGTGACTTACCCGGTAACTGTTAACTAAATTTGTTAAAACACCTAAATAAAAAACGTCCCGAAAATTCGGGACGTTTTTTTATTAAAATCGGTTATCGCCATCCAAAATTCGACCCAATCCACCGAGTAAACTGCCTTCTTCTCTGCCACTTCCGCCCGCTTTAGGTGCAGAAGCTATGATTCGGTCCGCCAAACGACTAAACGGCAACGATTGCACATAAACCGTTCCGGGACCACGCAAAGTAGCGTAAAACAATCCTTCTCCGCCGAACAATGAATTTTTAATACCTCCAATGAATTCGATATCGTAATCTACATCTTTGGTAAAGCCTACGATACAACCGGTATCCACTTTTAAAACTTCTCCGGCAGCCAATTCTCTTTTGGCCAAAGTACCGCCGCTGTGCACAAAAGCCATTCCATCGCCTTCAATTTTTTGCATAATGAACCCTTCGCCTCCGAATAATCCGCGACCTAATTTTCTGGAAAATTCGATGCCTACTGAAACGCCTTTGGCAGCACACAAGAAAGCATCTTTTTGACATATAAACTTTCCTCCGAATTGTGTTAAATCGATGGGCACAATTTTTCCCGGATATGGAGAAGCAAAACAAGCCTTGCTTTTGGTATTATTTTGATTGATATAGGCCGTCATAAAAAGGCTTTCCCCGGTTAACACCCTTTTTCCGGCCGATAATAATTTGTCAAATAAACCGGATTGTTGTTGGGAACCATCGCCAAAAATAGTTTCCATTTTGATGCCGTTATCCATCATCATAAAACTTCCGGCTTCGGCTATCACTATCTCCTGCGGATCGAGTTCAATTTCTACATATTGCATTTCTTCCCCATAAATATGGTAATCAATTTCGTGAGCTTGCATAATCAATGTTTTTGGTTTTTGGCTTATTAGTTTACCATCTTTAAAAAAAGTTACAGTACCAATAAAAATCCAATACTATTCTATTATAAAAGACGATATGTTAATAATTTAACTTTTTCAATACAATAGTTTTAATTTTTTAATGCTATTTTTACCATATTACTAATTAAACTAGCTGCCTATGAATTCCATGTTTACCACCATTGTTAGAATAGCTTTAGGTTTAGCGCTATTGGTTTTTGGCGCCAACAAATTATTTGCCTTCATTCCTATGGAAGCTCCAACCGGTTCTGCCGGAGACTTTATGAGTTCCTTAAACGCCACGGGTTATATATTTCCCGTTTTAGGTGTGTTGGAAATGATTATCGGAATTATGTTGTTACTAAAAAAATGGATTGCTTTTGCTTTGATCTTATTAGCACCTATTTCAATTAACATTTTATTGTTCCACTTGTTTTTGGGCATTTCAGGGTTACCGGTGGCCATAGTAATATTGGCCTTTAATGTGATATTAATTTACAAACATTGGCAACAATACAAACCTCTTTTTTATTAAAGGTTTTCAACCGGATAAAAAAACCGTCTCAATTAAATGAGACGGTTTTTTTAATATTCTATTTTTCCGATGTGCCTCATATTTCTGAGGATTTTATCTTTTCTTCTCTCAATATAAGAAGAGGAATTTGTTGCCTTGTACTTCAGTGGATTGGGCAAGATTGCTGCGATTCCGGCCGCTTCTCTTTTGCTTAAATCAACAGCTGATTTTCGGTACCAATGTTTGGCGGCTTCCTCGGCACCGTAAACCCCTTTACCCATTTCGATGCTGTTAAGATACACTTCCATAATGCGTTCTTTGCCCCAGATAAGTTCGATCAGCACTGTAAAATAAGCTTCCAAACCTTTCCGGAGATAGCTTCTTCCTTGCCATAGAAAAACATTTTTTGCAGTTTGTTGCGAAATCGTACTGCCGCCTTTGATGCGTTTGCCTTTTTGGTTGTTTTTAAATGCTTTTTGCATGGCTTTAAAATCAAAGCCGTGATGATTTAAAAAATTACCGTCTTCACTGGCAATGACGGCTTTTTGCAGATTGGGAGAAATCTCTTCTAACGGCACCCAATCATGACTTAAAACAGCATCTTTTCCTTCCCATTTGTTTTCTATGGCACGAATAGCCATTAATGGCGTGAACGGAATCGGCACCCATTTAAACACTATCACCAATAAAATGGATATGGCAAAAAACCAAAGCATGGCTTTTTTAATCCAACGCAATATTTTTTTTATCATACTTATTTGACTAAATCGGCCAACTCTTGCCCTATTAAACTACCAATAGCTACACCCATGCCTCCCAATCGAACCCCGCAATAAACATGCGTTGACAACTGTTCTACGATAGGGCGCTTACTTGAACCCATTCCCATAATACCGCTCCAACGATGGGCAATTGTGTATTCGGTTTTGGGCAAAATTACTTCTTTTAACAATGTTTCCAAGCGCTGCTGAATTAATTCGGTTTGACCGAACTCGGTCGTAGTTTCCCCTTTAAAATCGAGATTTCTCCCACCACCTAACAAAATTCGATTGTCAATATTTCTAAAGTAGTAATATCCTTGCTCTAAATGAAAAGTCCCTTTAATATCTAAATCGGGTATCGGATTGGTAATTAGAACTTGAGCTCTGGCAGGTTTTACTTGGTGGTTGGTTAACTCAGCAGCAAATCCATTGGTGGCAAACAACAACTTGCGTGTGGTAAAACTAAAATCGTTTGTCGATACGGTAACACCATCGCTTTTCTCTTGAAATCCTATTACTTCAACTCGATTCAATATTAAAATATCGTTGGCAATAGCTTTCTTCAACAACGCCTGCATCATTTTCCCGGTATCGATTTGGGCTTCGTACGGATTAAAAATAAGGTATTCTTGAATGCCGCTAAAATCGAAACGATCCACTTCTTTAGAAAACACCTCATTTCTAAAAATGGGCTTTAAAATATCATTTATAAAAGGCATTCGCTGCAAACATTCGATATAACCGCTTTCATCCGACTTCAAAAACAATTCATAGCCACCATAGGGCTTGAAATCGATAGCCTCATCGCCTAAGTTTTTTCGCAACAATTGGAGTCCGTTCCATCGCTTTTGAATCAACCGGATTACTTCCTCTTCGCTGTGTGATTTCAAATCGTCAAAAATTTCCGAAAGGCTTCCGAAGCAAGCAAAACCTGCATTCTTAGTACTGGCACCTTGTGGCAAAATACCTTTTTCTAAAATCAATATCTTACTTTGAGGAAAACGCTCTCGCAGGGCTAATGCACAATGCAAACCCACAATGCCGCTTCCTACTATGGTAAAATCGACTTGGGTAAACCAACTTTTAAGCTCCCAATAACTGAAATTCATGTAAAATTTTTTTCTAAAAATACTTTTTTTAGACATTCTGGTTAGCGATAATGTAAACTTTTTTCGAAATTTTCTTCGTTTTAAGTGTTTTATTATCTTATTCTTAATAACTAATCTTACGGTTTATCGATTTGTTAACAGATTTATGATATTTTCCCTTGCTTTATAAAAAATAGTTTTAATTTTGATTCACTATTTAACCAAACTAAATACTTTATGAAGCACAAATTACTCACTGTTGCACTACTGACTTTCAGTAGCATAGCTTTTTCTCAAACCGGGAAGTCGCTTTGGAACACTACCACAAAAAAGAGTGATATGATTCCGCTGGAAAGCAGAATGATATTGCCGGAAAAGAATCTTTTCACCCTTAATTTAGATCAGCTGAGAACAGTACTGGCCAATGCCCCTCAGCGCTTCAGTGAAGCAAGAAGCAACGGCATCACCTTGTCGATTCCAAATGAAAACGGAGTGTTGGAAAGTTTCCGCGTGTATGAAAACTCTGTTTTAGATCCGGCATTAGCTGCCAGATATCCTGAAATTAAATCTTACATCGGTATTGGTATTGATAACCCAACCGCTACTTCTTATTTTAGTGTATCGCCTCTTGGATTCAAAGCGATGACATTGAGTGCAGACAAAGCGGCTGTTTTCATTGAACCGATTTCACAAGATTTAACTACTTATACAGTTTACCGAAAATCAGACAAAGTACGTTCTTTGAATGCTTTTGAGTGTTCTGTAATTGATGAAGTAGCACCTCAAGTAGATCAAAGCACCCTAAGACCAAATGCAGATGACAGTACTTTGAGAACTTTCCGTTTGGCCATGTCTTGTACCGGAGAATATACCGCCTATTTTGGAGGAACAAAAGCTTTGGCTTTGGCTGCTATTAATAACTCCATTACGAGATGTAACGGGGTTTTTGAAAAAGATTTCGGGGTAAGAATGGTAATCATTGCCAATACTGATTTGGTAATTTACACCAGCGCTTCTACCGATCCTTATGCCGCTGCTTCCAGCATGTCGCAATGGAACTCACAATTGCAATCTACATTAACCAGTGTTATCGGTGAAGCCAACTACGATGTTGGCCATTTATTTGGCGCTACCGGTGGTGGTGGTAATGCAGGTTGTATCGGTTGTGTTTGTGTTAACGGTTCAAAAGGTAGCGGATATACTTCTCCGGCAGACGGAATTCCATCCGGAGATAATTTCGACATCGATTATGTTGCTCATGAACTAGGTCACCAATTTGGAGCTAACCATACTTTTTCGATGAGCAATGAAGGTACCGGAGCCAACATGGAACCGGGAAGCGGTTCAACTATTATGGGTTATGCCGGGATTACTTCTCAAGATGTTCAGCCACACTCAGACGCTTATTTTCATGCTATCAGTATCCAACAAGTAACCAATAATATCAAGGCTAAAACTTGTCAAACCAACACGGCTACCGGAAATGCTGTTCCTACAGCCAATGCCGGTTTGGATTACACCATTCCTAAAAGTACCCCATTTATGTTAACCGGTTCAGGAACAGACGCCAATGGTGATGCCTTAACTTATAACTGGGAGCAGTTTGACAACGCCGCCAGTACAGCAACAGGAGCTAGTTCAGCAGCCAGTGCAACAAGAACCAGTGGCCCTACTTTCCGTTCGTACAATTCTTCGACTTCACCTGTTAGATATTTTCCTCGTCTTCAATCGGTTTTAGCGGGCGCGACTACTACAGCAGGTACAGAAATAACCGTTGAAGCTTTGCCTTCTGTGGCTAGAACCATGAACTTCCGTTTGACTGTTAGAGACAACAGAGCCGGTGGTTCTGCCAATAACAGTGATGATATGATTGTAACTGTTAACGGTACAGCTGGACCGTTCACGGTAAGCGCACCAAATACCGCAGTAACTTATGCCGGTAACAGTTCTCAAACCGTAACATGGAATGTGGCAGGGACAACGGCTAACGGAGTTAACTGTGCTAATGTTGACATCTTATTATCTACAGATGGCGGATTAACTTATCCTTATACTTTAGTGGCTGCAACACCTAACGATGGAACACAAGCTGTGACTATTCCGAATTTGGCCGGTACTACAAACCGTATCATGGTAAAAGGAACCAACCACATCTTCTTTGATGTTTCTAACGCTAACTTTACCATTACCAACTCAGCTCCGGATACAACTGCTCCAACAGCTGCTACTTTAAGTGCTTCGGGAACTACTACTACTTCAACCAACTTGTCATGGAGTGGCGCTACAGATAATATAGGTGTAACAGGTTATGATGTATACCAAAATGGTACTTTCAGAGCTTCTACTGCTTCTACTTCTTTTGTAGCTAACGGATTAACCGCTGCTACGGCTTACAGTTTTTATGTAGTTGCAAAAGATGCTGCCGGAAATCTTTCTCCGGCCAGTAATACTGTAAACGTTACGACTTTAGCTCCTGATACTACTGCGCCAACAGCACCAACTTTAAGTGCTTCGGGAACAACTTCATCTTCTACAAACTTATCTTGGACAGGTGCTACCGACAATGTTGGTGTAACTTCATATGATGTTTACCGCAACGGTACTTTCTTAGCATCTACTGCTGCCACTACTTATGCTGTTACAGGTTTAACGGCTTCGACTGCTTACACTTTCTACGTAATTGCCAAAGATGCTGCCGGAAACGCTTCTATCGCCAGCAATACTGTTAATGTAACAACTTTAGTGAATTCAGTGACATATTGTACCTCTCGTGGTAACAACACTGCTGACGAATACATCAATCGTGTACAATTGGGTAGCATCAACAACTTATCCGGTAACAATGGCGGTTATGGAGACTTTACTGCTTTATCAACCAATTTAGTTCGCGGAACCAGCAACACTATTACTATTACGCCTACTTGGACCTCGACTGTTTTCAGAGAAGCTTACAGAGTTTGGATTGATTATAATAGAGATGGTGACTTCCTTGATTCAGGAGAACAAGTGGTAAATGTTACACGAACCACGGCTACACCTATCGCCAGAAGTTTTACAGTACCAACTACGGCATTATTAGGAACTACCAGAATGCGTGTTTCCATGAAATACAATGCATCACCTACCTCTTGTGAAACTTTTGCAGATGGTGAAGTAGAAGATTACACGGTAAACATTACTGCTACCGCAAGACCTGAAGATGCTAACATGGCTACTTTGGCGTTCAATGTATATCCAAACCCTGTAAAAGGCGATATGTTAAACATTGCTAATTTAGTTGAAGCCGCAACCTATAGAGTTTTCAACTTAATGGGACAAGAATTGGCTAAAGGCAAAATTGAAAACAATGCGGTTTATGTAGGTTCGTTAAAAGCCGGTGCTTATTTAATTGAAATCACCAGCGGAAACGCTACTAACACCAAACGTTTTATAAAAGAATAACCTAACCAAAACTTTATATTGCAAAAGACCACTCTCAAAAGGAGTGGTTTTTTTATTATAAAGGCGAGAGGTTTGGGTTTTTATGCGTTCAGTGTTTCTCTGCTTACGCTACAACACCAAAGGCTTCTTTTCTTGAAGTTTTCACTTTACACAAACATAGCGACTGCCAAAGAATCAAAGCTTGTTATGTTTTGCCTTTTATAAAATCGACAGGGTTTTATTCCATTGCGTTGGGTATTAATTATTTCATCCCTAAAGGGATTTTGGAATTAGTAGTTTATCACCTTACCGAGATAATATTACTAACAGGATTAGCCGGTAAAATTGAAATAAACAAGATTATTTATCTTGTGATTAAGAAAGGGAAAAGCTATTTATAACTCTTGATGTTGGTAAATAATGCGTTAATCTTTTTGGAGTAAAGGAACATTAGACTATCTATCGCTTAAGTCTTATTGACAATCAGTTAATACTATTAAATATGGTATTAGATGAATTAGATGCAATTAAATTATACTACTTTATAAATTCAGAAAAAATGCATTCTAAAATCAAAAAAAACATTAGTCGACTGATTCAAGATTTGTAAAGAATGTTTAAGAAATGAGTAAAACCAAATTAAAGTCCAAAAAGACATTACACAAAACATAACAAATTGAAAAAAATAAAAAAGCCCAAACATTACTGCTTGGGCTTTTTTATAATTGATAACTTATTACTTCACAATCAAGAATTCTGAGCGTCTGTTTTGAGCGTGTTGCTCTTCAGTACAAGCTGCACCACAATCAACTTTAGGCTCTAACTCACCCATTCCTTTAGCCGAAATACGGCTAGGGTCGATTCCTTTAGAGATAATGTATTGTGCAGTAGCTTTAGCTCTTCTGTCTGATAATCTTAAGTTATATTTATCGGTACCTCTATTATCGGTATGCGATTTAGCTAAGATGACCATGTTAGGGTTGTTCTTCATTACTTGAACCAGTTTGTCTAACTCAAAAGCACCCTCTTGAGTGATGTTGCTTTTGTCGTATTCAAAATAAATCGGTTTTAAGATAATTTCTGTTTCAGTAACAATTACATCGATAGGCTGTAAGGCAGCATCCACTTTAGCAGTTGGTCCTTTGCTGGAAGATACAGCAAATGAATTGCCTTCGTAACCGTCTTTAGAAGCTTGAACTACATAAGGACGATCACATTCTACACGGTATTTTACTTCACCTTTAGCGTTAGACATTTCCGTAGCGATTACGTTTTTCTTGTCGTCTAAAATAGATACGCTGGCATTGGCTAAAATAGCGCCTGTTTTAGCGTCGGTAACCACAATCATAACATCAACACCACAAATTGGGCTAACAGCGAAAATATCATCGTTTCCGCCTCTGTTAGACGATAAGAAACCAACTTTCTTAGACTCGTTAAAAGTAAAAGCAAAATCGTCTTTTTCAGTATTCACCGGTTTACCTAAGTTAACCGCTTCAGCACCGCTTGACAAATCGATTTGGTACACGTCTAAACCACCAAAACCTTGTTTTCCGCTTGAGGCGAAGTATAACGTTTTGTTGTCATCAGCAATAAATGGAAAGCTTTCATTACCTTCTGTATTTACTTTGTTCCCTAAGTTTTGAGGTTCTCCGTAAGTACCATCGGCATTGACAGCTACTTTCCAAATATCAACACCACCAATACTTCCCGGTCTGTTAGAGGAGAAGTATAATGTTTTACCATCACGGCTTAAACTTGGGTTACTGTTGGAAAACGTTTTATCGTTGAAAGGCAACTCGGTGATATCACCCCAAGTGCTTCCGTTTTTAGTAGCTTTGAACAAATAAACCTGACTGAATCGGGCATTGTTCTTTTTGTCTTTCTCGAATTCCTTTTCTTTGTAACTCTCGCTGGCAAAATAAGCCGTATTCCCATCAGCACTGATAGTGATAGGTCCGTCATGCCATTTTGAGTTTAACTCAGTAACCGTTCCGGCATTAGTAATAGTTCCGTCGGTATTATAATCCGCTTTGTAAATGTCTAAGAAAGGTTCGTCAGTCCAACCGTAGTTTTTACGAGCACCGTTGCGGGCACTGGCAAAGTACAAACTGTTATCATACAATACGGCTCCAAAATCAGATTTATCGCTACTGATGTCAGAAGCATTTACATTGTACAATCTGGTTTTATCCAATAATCTTGGAATATAATTAGGATTTTCTTTGAACGCTTTAGCTCGGTTATCATTAGGGGCCGCTGCAGCAAACTTTTGCATTTGCTTATTGGCTTCTTCATACTTACCGTTGGCTTTCAACATTTGAGCATAACGATAGTAAGTCTCGGCATCCTGATTGGTTTCGGTAGCCTTTGCATACCATTTAACCGCTTCTGTTGAATTGAACATATTGTAATTAGCATCCGCTAATTGTTTGTAAACATAAGCGTCTCCTTTTCCGTCCTCAACCAATTTTTGATAAGCTTTAACAGCATCGACATATTCGAATCTGGCAAATAACTTATCGGCGGCTTTGGTGTCTTTATTTTGAGCCGAAAGAGAGAAACTTAGGGCTACAAAACTTAAGGTTATATATAGATTTTTCATTTTTAAGATTCTTTATAGGTTAGAAATATCTTGGTGAACGTGATACTTTTTTCGGGAAATTCAAATCAAATAACAACATCACCTCGTGAGAAGCAGGAGTTACCACATTCAAATCCGAAACGATATGATCGTAAGCATATCCAATTCTCAATGACGGTGTAACAGCAAAATTGACCATGGCTCCAAAAGAGTCTTCCAATCTGTAAGTTGCTCCTAATTCTAACTTGTCATAAAGTAAAAAATTGGTTGATAAATCTACTGAGGTTGGAGCGTTAAGCGATGATTTAATCATAGCAAAAGGCTTGAACTTTAAATTTGGATTAATGTCAAACACATAACCTCCTGTTAAGAAATAGTGTAACTCCTCTGTTCCGTACTCTCTTCCGTCAAAATCTAAATATTTAGACTTAAGCATGTTTGGTACAGAGAAAGCCACATAGTATTTATCTGTGTAATAGAAAACACCGGAACCAATATTCAAGAAAGTTTCGTTGGGATTACCCGAACCGAATACATCATCACCTAAATCCGGTAAAGTGGGATAAATGGTGTTGAAGTCGATTTTGTGCATGGTGAAACCGGCTTTTAAACCAAAAGCCAATCGGTGTTCACCTCCCAAGTTTAAAGTATAGGAGAAATCCGCATAGAAATTGTTTTCTTCTACCGGACCAATCTTATCTGAAATAACAGAAAGTCCTAACCCAACATTTCTTCCAACAGGACTATGGATAAAGAAAGTACCGGTGGTTGGAGCATCTTCTATCTCAACCCATTGTTTACGGTAAAGAACACCGCCCGAAACAGCCTCTTTCGAACCCGCATAGGCCGGATTCATTACACTCATGTTATACATGTACTGAGTGTAATGAGGGTCTTGCTGTGCGTTTAACTCAGTTAAACCTAAAGCTAATATTGCAATGAAATATATTTTCTTCATTTTGTTTTGTTTTATTTTGAATGCCAATTTATAATGTCCTATTGTGCTCTGTTGATATAAATCCAACCAGTCTTGGTCTCAGCATTATTTCTGTCAATAACATAATAATAAGTACCATCCGGAAGTTCATCACCATCATCAGATTGTCCTCCCCATTGATTAGTATAATTGGCACGGCTGTATACTTTCATTCCGTTTCTGTTGAATATGGTTAACTTTTTAACATTGAACCCTCTCAAGTCAAAAGTATCATTCAAACCATCATTGTTAACAGAGATACCTTTTTGAATAACACAAGTAATAGCATCTACACTGAATGGCACAGACTCACTTAAACATCCGTTATCGTTAACGGTAACAGTGTAAGAGCCAAGCTCTGTAACAGTAATGCTTTGCGTTGTTCCAATTTCTACGCCCAAATCATTTTGCCATGAGTAAGTAACTGTTTGAGGGTTAAATGACCCATCTACAGGAGCAGCAGTCAATACATAACTCACTCCTTCACAACCTCCGGTTACCTCAATGGCTACCTGTGGTATGATTGTAATTGTAGCTTGGCTATCTCCAACCAATTGACAAGTTGCAGCATTGGCATCAATATGATAAGAAACTGTGTAAGCTGTAGCACTAGGAGTACTAGCATCTACAGTAACAACTCCTGTGTTAGAATTTAGAGATAATCCTGCGGTAGATGAGAATACACCTCCCGTTGTAAATCCGGTTCCCAAAATAGGAGACTGCAAATTAATTGGATCAGAAGCACATACCGGTGAATTGTAACTAAAAGAAACTACCGGTGTAATCACTGGCTTAATTTCTAAAGTGTATGTAGCAGAAGTTGCCGCAACTCTACAAGTTGCTGCGTCAGCCGTAACAATAACAACAATTTGGTAAGTACCTGCCGTTGAAGCAGCTAAGTTAACAACACCTGTTGTTGAATTGATTGACAATCCTGTTGAAGGAGTTACAGAGAATTGAGCAAAAGTGCTGAATCCTGCGTCTAACGTTGGAGTTAAAGTAGAAGGTTGAGCATTTTGACAAATTGAATTGGTGCTGTAAGTAAATCCAACTATCGGATTAATTACTTGAACAATTTGAATAGTTACATCTGTTGAACCAGCACTTTGACAAGTTATCGGGTTAAAGGCTACTTCATACCTAACCGTATGTGATCCAATTGTAGAAGCCGCTAAATTAATTTGTCCTGTTACAGGATCGATAACTAAACCTGTTGTATTAACTTCTGAGAAAGTTCCACCAGTGGTAAATCCGGTAGTACTTGTGTTTGGTGTAGGGTTTGCTGCATCTTGACAGAAAACACCGGTTCCATAATCAAATGTTGTAACGGCCGGAATTGGGTTGGTAGGCGCTACAAATACATCTATAGGTTGAGAAGTACATCCTGTAGCAATATCTCTAACTACTAAAACATGTGTGCCAGGGGCAACAGCTGTGAAAGCAGGAGATGTTTGATAAGTTGTACCACCATCAATACTATATTCGTAGTTATTTACAAAATTACTGTAAGTGCCTACATTAGTGTAGTCTTGCGGATCAATTGCAGTCCAATCTGCCGAATTCCAAGTTGCATTTGGAGCAACAGCATCGGTATTTCTTCTGTAAGTATACCCGGCTTGATTACCCGGTGTGAAAGAAACTCCGTCAGTTCTTCCCCAAATATCAATTACGTTATTGGCTAAATTAGTTAATCTGATGTTATCGTTATCATTAACGCCTCCACAAGAAGCAAAAACTTGATTAGGAACAACACCGCCTTGGTTCACATTGCTTCCAACAGCTACAACGTGTGTTGCATTGTCATTAAGTGTTCCTGAAAGTGTTAAATCACAAGATGGATTACCGGCTACTGTAGTATAAATTCTTAACTTATAATTAGCTAAGTTTTTAGGAGCTCCGGTTCCGTTGAAGATTTCAATGTAAGTTAATGACCCTGTACTCTCGTCAGTCACTTCGGAAATGAACAAGTCAGTAGGAATAGTACCTGCTTGAGAAGTTGGCGAAGTAACCGTAATCGTTCCGGTAGCAGTAGCACAGTCAGACTGAGTCGCTGTGAAAGCTGGTGTAGGTACTGAATTAACAGTTACTTCAAAAGATTTTTCGTTATAACATCCGTTAGCATCAATAGCATAAACAAAAACGGTTTGCGATGCAGTGAGCGGCGCAGTAATATCAATTGGGGTTGTTGAACCACCCAACTGTGATTGTGTAAAGTAATTTCCAACGGCTAATGCAGGCAAAGTATAAGAATCACAAGCTTGTACTGATGCCGGTTGAACTACATTCGGTAACGGTAAAATCTCTACCTGAGTACTTGGATTAACATTGGTACAAACCGTTGAACCCGGCAACGAATAAGTTACCGTATAAACACCAGGTGCACTAGTACTTGGATCAATAGCTCCAGTATTAGCATTGATATTTAAACCTCCATTTGGAGAGGCAGAGAAAGTACCACCAGCAGTACCATTAACTGTAACAGCCTGAGGAGTATTAATATTTTTACAATATGATGCAGCTCCATAAGAAATGGTAGCTGTTGAAGGAGCAGTAATATTAATTGTAAATGATTTCTCTTTAACATCACAACTTGCTGTTGCGGCCACAGTATTAGTAATCACATAATTACCCGGCGCACTGGCTTGTAAATCGATTTCTCCCGTTGCAGTATTAGCAAACACTAAACCTGTAGGCGAAGATGGAGACAACGAGAACACTCCTGCTACCGAACCTGCTGTTATAACAGGTATTGGGTTAGGTGTTGAAGGATCTTTACAATAAGCAACAGGGCTGTAAGAGAAATATGCATCCGGACAACAAAGTGTTGTTCCTGCTCCAGTTTGACCTTCATTGGTTTGCGTCAAGTTGATGAAACCGGCTTGGTTAGAGAAATTCGTAATCAATACAATATAATATTGTCCCGCTTGAGCATTGGCAATATTCAAGTTTTCAGTAGGAGCAGCAGAGTAGCTACAGCCTGTTTGTTGTGTTACCGGCACTCCAATACCCGGAGCAGCAAATGGTGCAGCTGTACCTATGAAAGTACAGGCAGCAGCCTGACTCGTAAATGGTCCCCAAGCAGCATAATCAACATCAATGTTAGGAGTTCCTCCAGGAGTTGTTGATTGCGTTAACAAGAAGTTAATTGGACCCGTAGTAGCCACTTGAATAGTAAAATAGGCTGGATTTGGCGAAGTAAACAAACAACCAATAGTACCTAAACTCGTTACACCCGTTGTATTCGCATAATTTGTCAAACTACATACTGTAGAAGCGGTAGGACAAGTTGATGGTGTAGAAATACATAAATTAAATGTTGATGTTTGTGGAGTAGCAGCATTCGAATAAACTCTAATGTAGTAAGTATTACCAACAACTAAGTTATTTAATACTCCTGAAAGAGAGTTTGCTGCACTACAAAAGATTTGTGTTAAAGTACCACACTGACCTGAATAAGCTGCAAAGTTCAAGTTTGTAGTTGAACCTACAACGTTTTGTAAAGCTACATTCAGGTAACTGTTAGTAGCAACAAACTGATACCAAACATCATCATCAGCTGTTCCAATACAAGGTGCGATAGCCGGTGAGGCAGAGGCTGTTGCTCCTGCTAATGAACCCGGTGTTACTTGTTGACAAACAGCTGAAGAGTTAACCGGTGCAAAAATTGCGGTTTGACACTCATCGTTTGCTAATAATGTATTAAAGTTAAATCCATTAGACCACAAACTTGTTCCTGAAGTTGGACAAATTGATCTAACATAAAAAGTATATTGTGTCCCTGGGTTTAATCCGCTGAATAATGCACCGTTAGTTGAAACAATAGTTCCGGTTGCACTTGGTAGCGGCACAGGTGAACCAGCCGGCAAAATAATTACTTCCCATTGCGTTACATCAGCACTGGCCTCTGTCCAGCTCAATAGTGCTGAAGTTGTAGTAATTTGGGTAGCCGTTAAGGCAGTTGGTTTAGCACAGTTTGGTGCAGGATCACAAGTAACATTAGCAACCCATCCAGGATTGTTGATAGAAGTATCACTTCTGAATCTGAACGTTAAACATCCATCGGTACTTGATGAAGTAAATGGTCCAGGAATAGTTGTTCCCCAGAAACCTCCTGCCAATCCTCCCGGAACGTTTGCCGGTGGATTTGTACTGGCAATTTGCGGCGCATTGATAGAGTTCCCGTCAAAAACATATAAAGCATCCCAGTTAGCCTCTGTATTGAAAGAGGTAAATGTAACGGTAACCACATTGCCCGGTGTAGGACAAATAGTTACTGTTGAATCTGAACTGTTTGGGTAATTTGCATTAGCACCACCAGCGTCTACATATTGACCACCACAAACCGGAGGAGCCACTTGTGTAGTAAAGGTAGTTGGACCGGTCCAAGGACTTATATCATTAGCGGCACATACCGCTCTAACATAAACATCGTAACAAGTAGTTGGTGTCAATCCAGTTAGGGTGTGTGTTCCTGAAGTAGTTACACTTGTTCCGACAGATGTAGCTGTAGGAGCAGGAGAACCACATGGTAAAGCAATTACTTCCCAAGCAGTTTCAGTATTCCCGTTTACCCATGATACAGTAGCCGAAGTAGATAGCACATTACTTGATGTTAAGGCTGTTGGTTCCGGACAAGATGGCAAGTCTTCAATAATTACATTGTCTATATACAATCTCCATCCGTCTAAACCTCCTTGAGGTACATGCCATGCGATATTTACAGGTCCTGTGTAACCTGCTAAACTTACTATACTTTGAACATACGTTGTATTACTATAAGTAGCTAGTGGAAGTAAGGTTGTTGTGAAATCAGCTGGACTGGTTCCGTTTGTTGACAACATTACTCTAAAATCATTAGGTTCTCCGGTTGATTGAACTCTATAGTGGAATTTCAACCTTTGGTTTCCTGTTAAAATGATTTGCGGAGAAATTAACCAATCGTTGTTAGCTCCCGCATTGAAATCTGTTGTGATGGCCGCACACTGGTTTCCTTCAAAAGGATTGGTAGCGTAGTTCATATTCCATAAATCAGTATCTCCGTTAACATTAAGAACTGTCCAACAGTTTTCAGTAGTAGAAGTACTATTGAACCCTTCTTGGAATGGAACGTTAAATGGCGCACACAAAGTATTGAATAAGAAAGGGCCTGCCCAAGCACTAAAAGTACCATTACCACAGTCAGCTCTTACATAATATTGGTATGCCGTATTAACTGTTAAACCTGTTGCAGGATAGTTGGTATTAGTATTGGTTTGCACCCCTGAACCAGCCGGAATTGGAGAACCTGCGGTTTGAACAGCAACTTCCCAAGAAGTAGCGCCTCCAGGGTTAGCCCAACTTAAGTTAGCCGAAGTTTGAGTAATTCCGGTAGCAGTTAATGTAGTTGGCATTGCACAGTTAACTGCCTGAATTACCAAAGAGTAACCTACTGTTTGAGGAGCAGCATTAGTTGAAATAACAATAATGTATTGTTGTCCTGCTACAACAGGAATACTTGGAATTGATCTAACACCACTTCCGGTATTGGCTACACCTGCAATACAGTTAACCCCTACGTTGGCACAGCCTTGATATACAAAAATCCCTGACCAAGTAGCCGAAGGAGTCATGGTTACACTAATGGTTCCATTAGCGGTTGGAGTATAAGAATAAAACACATCGTTACCCGTCATATAGTTAGTAGCGGTACCGGCACAAGCTGCAGGTTGCGCAACATCTGTAGTGTCCCCATAATTACTTGTGTTATCATTAGTACTATATGGTACAGACGGGATGATTATTGGCGCCGCACAGGTAAACCCCGGCGATGTAGTAGCAAAAGCAAATGGTCCTACCCATTGACTGCTGACACCGTTAGCACACAAAGCTCTTACATAATATTTGTAATTGGTTGTTGGAGTAAATGGCGTTCCCGTGGCTGTTGCAGTTGCTACATAAGACGGCGTTCCATTGTGAATCACTCCAACTCCGGTTGGTGCATCAGCAAAAGGCAATACTTCGATTTCCCATGAAGTTGCTCCACTCGGATTACCCCATGTTAAGGTTGCTGAAGTTTGTGTTATTGAGCCTGCCGCTAAATTCGTAGGATCTAAACATTGTTCCACAATTCTCACATCATCAATCAACCAACGGTCACCATCTAAAGTAGTTAAAGGTTGGGTGTAAACTTTTACAAATGATACATAAACCTGTTGTCCGGCATAAGCAGAAAGACTCACTACTTTTTCTTCGTAGATGTTATAAGTAGCTGTTAAAGTTGTTTCATCCCATTGCTGAACCAAGGAATAAGCAGCCGGATTGGTTTGTGACGCAGTAGCAGGAGCCACTTTAATTTGATAAAGCGTTCCTTGATTCCCGGTAGTAAAACTTCTGGTGTAAAAACGAAGCTGACCATTCGTAGGAATGGTTACCAAAGGTGTCGCTAAGTAATCTTCAGAAGTGTTGTTCTGCCCGATATTTTCACGATTTACATAAGCAGCGTTAGTGCCTTGATAAACAATCGGCGGCGTTGGCGGAGTAACCACTGTTGAATTGATTCCCCATCGCTGAACGGTTCCGACACCATTGTCAAAAACGGCCCAGTTACCCGTTCCTAAGGTCCAGTTGGTTGAAGGAAGCGCATCCGGACCTGTTGTTGATTCGAATCCTTCCAAAGCCATTTGTGAGTAGCCAAAGACAGAAAAGAACATCAACAAAATTAGTAATGTAGTTTTTTTCATGAAATGAAAATTTTAGTTGTTTAATTGAGTTTTTTGGAAATTGAGTTCCAAATTTAGTAAAAAATATGAAAAAAATACCTTTTATATTTTTTTTGAAACAATAATTCAAGTTAATGTTATGTTTTAGTAAAATAATTCTACCCAAAGTTTGGCTTCTAATCATTACTTTTGTATCTCAATTAAAGACAATGTTAGAAAAAGAAATTATAAATTTTGAACGCACTGTACTGGTGGGTATAATCACTCAAAACCAGAGTGAAGATAAATTAAAAGAATATCTTGATGAACTTGAATTTCTAACTTTTACCGCAGGCGGAGAAGTAATTAAACGATTTTCTCAAAAATTAGAGAGACCCAACCCAAAAACATTTCTCGGAACAGGAAAAATTGATGAAATCAACCACTATATCAAGGAGCATAACATCTCTACTGTCATTTTTGACGATGAATTGTCTCCTTCTCAACAAAAAAACCTCTCCAAGATTTTAGATTGTAAAATATTAGACCGAACCAATCTTATTTTAGACATCTTTGCCCAAAGAGCTGAAACATCTTATGCAAGAACCCAAGTAGAATTGGCGCAATGCCAATATTTGTTACCAAGATTATCCGGGATGTGGACTCACTTGGAACGACAAAAGGGAGGTATCGGATTGCGTGGCCCAGGAGAAACGGAAATAGAAACTGACCGTCGAATTGTTCGCGACAGAATTGCTTTGCTTAAAGATAAAATCAAAACCATCGATAAGCAAATGGCGGTTCAAAGAAGCAATCGCGGCGCCATGGTTAGAGTGGCCTTGGTTGGATACACCAATGTTGGAAAATCTACCTTGATGAATGTTATCAGTAAAAGCGAAGTGTTTGTGGAAAACAAACTTTTTGCTACCTTAGACACTACTGTCCGTAAAGTGGTCATCAAAAACTTGCCGTTCTTACTTTCTGATACGGTTGGTTTTATTAGAAAACTGCCAACGCAACTCATTGAATCTTTCAAAAGCACATTGGACGAAGTAAGAGAAGCCGATTTGTTATTACATGTTGTTGACATCTCACATCCTGATTTTGAAGAACACATCGAATCTGTCAATCAGATATTACAAGATATCAAGAGCAATGATAAGCCAACAATAATGGTCTTCAATAAAATCGATGCTTACCAACACTTACAAATTGACCCTGATGATTTAATCACTGAAAAAACCACCAAACATTACACTTTGGAAGAATGGAAAACCACTTGGATGCACAATGTGGGTGAAAAAAACGCACTTTTTATCTCGGCTACTAACAAAGAGAATTTTGAAGAGTTCAGAGAAAAAGTGTACGAAGCCGTTAGAGAAATTCACATAACGCGATTCCCATACAATAAATTTCTTTATCCTGATTATAAAGACGCTTCAGAAGAATAAAAGCGACCTATTGCAAGTAGTAGATATAACCGAAGTTCAACCAAACATTCCAATCATTGGCTCTGTTTTCAACATAAACAGCCGGATCCGGATTTAATCCGTCAACCCAATTGGAAAAATAATACTGCAATCTTAAATCAACCATTAAGTCAGACAACTCGGTTAATTTGTATCTGGTTCCAACACTGCCAACAATAGACCAAACCGTTCCTCCTTGGTTTGTTGTAGCATTATAATACTTAATAGGTGTTGATATCGGGGTGTTTAATGGTCCCAAAGTGGAATAAGCTTCAGGATCATAAAAACTGAATTGACCTCCCAAACTGATAAAAGGTGCCCAAGCTCCGATGGTAGAAGAAAAATCTCTGATGCTCAAAGGAAAATATTCCAATTGCATCCCAATATTAGTTACCGAAGTACTCCCTCGCATCCCTCTCAATTGGTTAGCAAACAAAGAAGTTCTATCAGGATCAACCCAACGACCGAAATGTTGTAAATCGGTTTTGTTGTAGGACAACTCACTTCTTAGTTTGAAGTGGTCATTAAAATAGGTTTCAGGAGTATAACAATTACACTCGGCCCTGTATGAAAAATTCAAATAATGGATTAATCCGATTCCGTAACCGGTATTTCCGGCATTGGTTGCAAAGTTGTAACGCTCACCATAATCCGATTGAAAAGCTACCGGTCCTACAATTACACCAACTTCATGTGAAAAACCAAATTGGGCCAAAGCGTTATTCGAAAATGCAAATAACAAGAATAAAGTTATGATAAATTTTTTGGGCATTTGCATACTAATAAGTTCAATTCTCGACAAATATATAAAAACATCATTCAGTTATAAAATAAAATAAAAATTTGTTGATTTATATACGAAAAAAAGCAACAAAAGTTTTAAAACACAACATTTAATATAAATTTCTTCAAACTTCCTTAACATAAACACAAAAGTTCTGAGAATTTTAAAAAATTTGCGCCCGTATTTTTAATAAAATGTATATTTGTCGGAATTTACGAAAACGTTTTCTTAAAAAAATTAAAAGTATATTTTATGTCACAAAGTATTAACGATTTTATCGATTTAGTTGCCCAAAGAAATGGTCACGAACCCGAATTCATGCAAGCCGTTAAGGAAGTTGCCGAAACCGTAATTCCTTTTATTGAACAAAATAAAAAATACCAAAACAAAATGCTTTTGGAAAGAATGGTTGAACCGGAAAGAGTAATCATGTTCCGTGTTTGTTGGATTGATGATGCCGGAAACACCCAAGTAAACCGTGGTTACAGAATCCAAATGAACTCTGCCATAGGACCATACAAAGGCGGAATTCGTTTTCACCCTTCAGTAAACCTAAGCATTTTGAAGTTCTTAGCATTCGAACAAACTTTCAAAAATAGTTTAACTACCTTACCTATGGGCGGTGGAAAAGGTGGTTCTGATTTTGATCCAAAAGGAAAATCGGACAACGAAATCATGAAATTCTGTCAAGCTTTCATGACTGAATTAGCCAAACATATCGGAGCTGACACCGACGTTCCTGCAGGAGATATAGGTGTAGGCGGAAGAGAAGTTGGTTATATGTTCGGACAATACAAAAGATTAAGAAACGAATTTACAGGAGTATTAACCGGAAAAGGAATCACTTTCGGAGGTTCTTTAATCCGTCCGGAAGCCACAGGTTACGGAGATGTTTACTTTGCTCAAAACATGCTGGCTACTAAAGGTGACAGTTTCTCCGGAAAAACCGTTGTCGTTTCGGGTTCCGGAAACGTGGCACAATACGCCATCCAAAAAGCCACTCAATTAGGAGGAAAAGTAGTTACTGCTTCCGATTCATCAGGATACATCTATGATGCAGACGGGATTGACGCTGAAAAGTTAGCCTACATCATGGAAATCAAAAACGTAAACTACGGAAGAATTTCAGATTACGTGAAAAAATACCCGAATGCTACTTTCGTAGCCGGAAAACGTCCTTGGGAAGTAAAGTGTGATATTGCTTTACCATGTGCCACTCAAAATGAATTAAATGGTGAAGAAGCCAAAGCTTTAGTTGCAAACGGTTGTATCTGTGTTGCCGAAGGCGCCAACATGCCGTCAACACCTGAAGCCATAGAAGTATTCTTGAATGCGAAAATTTTATTCGCTCCCGGTAAAGCTTCTAACGCCGGCGGTGTAGCTACCTCTGGTTTGGAAATGTCCCAAAACTCTCTACGTCTTAGTTGGACTGCCGAAGAAGTTGACCAAAGATTGAAAGACATCATGGCCAACATTCATGCAGCTTGTGTAAAATACGGTAAAGATGAAACCGGTTATGTGGACTATGTTAAAGGGGCTAACATTGCCGGATTCGTAAAAGTAGCCGATGCTATGCTGGCTCAAGGAATCGTATAAACCAAATAAAACCAACCTCCCGAGGCTGTTGCTGAACTATAGGCACAGCGGCGGAATAAAAACCTTTAAACCAAAAAAGCCTTCATAAAATGAGGGCTTTTTTTAACTCTCAACGGAATAATTGAGCATATTTCTATCGGGTGCCTCCAAATGCTTTCTTGAAACAAAAACATTTTTAAATAGTTTTAACCGCCAACGGTTACGCTTTTTCCAAGCAGAAAAACTTTCGTTTCTCCAATCAAAATCGGGCTTCCAATAATATGAAGGCGAGATGTAGCAATAGGTATATGGCATTAAAAAGGAACTGTTATTGGTGGTTTTTACCACTTGAGAAACTTCTTGATTTCTTTTAATAGACTCAGGATACAAAAAAGTAATATTCCTTTGAACAGCTTCTCGTTTTAAGGCTGTAACCAATTTTTCGTAATCCGATTCGATTTCTGTTAAACTAAAATCATTGTATTGGGTTTCTCCTATTTTATCAACCGGACGCAGCTGGATTACATCTATTGCATATTGCCCGAAAACGTCGAAAAAATCAGCTAATTCCTTGAAATTATCTTTATTGAAAGTATAATTTATCCTAAGAACCAACTTTGGATTTCGCTTTTTCTCATTGGTTATAAATTGTAATACCTCGTGAAATTTTTGATAATCGCCTTTATCCATAAAATTTTCATAAGAACTTTTATGAACACCGTGTAAAGACAATATAAACTCATTCAATCCTGAAGATGAAAACTTAACCACGTCTTCCTCACTCAGTAAATTGCCGTTGGTTACCATACTTATATAAGGAATCTTATATTTTTTGGCCGTTTCAATTAACTTTAAATTGTGCTTAAATAATGTAGGTTCTGCTCCACATCCTATTTGAAGTTTTAAAGCATTTTTGAAATTAATTTTGGCCAAAAACGCAATATCATCCTCTTTCATGATTCCTTTCATGACGGTTTTTACATAATTCTGGTCTGTAAAATAACACATCTTACACCTTAAATTACAGGCCATAACCGGATCCATATACAGGCCTAAATAGCGCTGGTCCAGTAAATCCAGCAACCATAATCCTAAAAACTTAATCCTATGACTTTTGATAATGTTGTTTAACTTTAATATGCTGTAAATATTCATAGTGATTCGGTTATAATAACAAAACTACAAATAACATTTGTGATTCAAACCCGTGATCATTCATAATTTAAATGATATTTCAAACAATTAAACGCCTTTTTTTTCGTTTATACTATATTTGTGTCAAATTGCTGCCAAATGAAAAAATGCCTTTTTTACTTATTATTATTTGCATTCCATTGGAGTTGGTCTCAACAAAACCAAAATTGGAAAGGCTATTTTTCATACAACCAAATCAAAGATATCTCTGAGTCTACTGCCAAAGTTTATGTGGCTTCTGAAAATGCTTTGTTTACCAAAAACATCGTTTCTAACGACTTGCAAACCATCAATACTATAGACGGGTTATCCGGCCAAACCATTTCTGCTTTGTATCATAGTGATGCTTTTCAAAAAACCATCGTTGGCTATGAAAACGGCTTAATGATTGTTATTAATGATGTAGACGGCAGTATGCTAAACGTGGTTGATATCATCAATAAAAATATTCCGGCCAACATCAAAAAGGTGAATCATTTTACAGAACACGAGGGAATTTTATATATCTCCTGTGATTTCGGGATAGTGCAGTACAAACTGGCAACACTGGAATTTGGCGACACTTATTTTATTGGGCCAAGCGGACAAGAAATTAAAATCTTTCAAACGGCTATTTTCAATGGAGAAATATACGCTGTTAGTCAGCTTAACGGTATTCGAAAAGCCAATTTATCTAATCCAAACTTAGTTGATTTTGCCCAATGGACTGTATTCGACAGTGGTTACTGGTATGGCATAGTGACTTACAACAATCAATTGTTTGCCTACAATGCCAACAATAAAATCTATAAACACAATGGCTTTTTTTTCGAAGAAGTAATGCCTATAGGTCAGCCTTGTGCCGACTTCAGAGCTACTGCTGAATATATCATAGCGACTTCAGCTAATCACGTCTATATTCTAAACTCAACATTGGGCACTATAGCCCACATACAGAGTAATCAAGTTACAAGCACAGCCGTAACCTTTACTTCCGCTACAGTTATCAATGACATTATCTATATAGGCACTAATGAAAACGGAATACTAAGCGCTCCTGTCAGTACGCCGAGCAATTTAGAGTTTATTATGCCCTCCGGTCCAACTAAGAACAAGATTTTTTCTA